>Ga0156220_128_pt1 | contig 134740 bp, 146 predicted proteins | sample RifCSPlowO2_12_FD_107868 | JGI IMG/M metagenome (GOLD analysis project Ga0156220, IMG submission 107868) | Rhodospirillales bacterium RIFCSPLOWO2_12_FULL_58_28 | reverse complement strand
TTGTACAAAATCATCGCCGCCATATGGGTCGTAATAATGCCTCAATCAGCACTCAACCCGGCTTATTAACGGTCGACGAGATATGCCTGACGCCGGTCGAGGAACTTTCGCCCGACGAGACAGGAATGGCCCACGGTGAAATTTTTAAGCAATAAGCCAGCGGTAGATGCCCAGTATGTCAACGGCTATGTAGGCGACGCACAGGAGCGCCAGCGCCGTGTCGCGCTGGATAGTCGCCGCCGCCAGCCACGCGCCGGAGGATACCAGGAAGGCGATGAACCCCCATCCCGATACGGGCAGGTTGAGGGCAATGATCAGCGCTCCCGCTATGCCGGTGATACTGCCGATCCATTTGAGCCATGGAAGCATGGGGGAAACGTGGTTCATTGCTTTTCCCGCTCCATGTCCCTGATCAGTTCGCGGGCGATTTTAACCGCTTGCCGGCGCGGCGTTCCGGCCGGCATACGCTTGTCATAAAGGACACGCAGAAGAATCTCGTCGTTGGCCGATAATGTCCGCCGCACGCTTTTGTTGTTGAAAACGGACGGCTCGACCAGATCGCTGTCGTTGGGCAGTCCGAGGGCCTGGGTCATTTCTTCAAGAAGGCAGGCGTCAACCTGATTATCGTCAAGCTGGTTGTTGACGACGATCACCGCCAGAATAATGTCGCCGGCGCCGTCGGCGGCGGTCAGGAAATAACAAACTCCCGGCGTCGCCAGTCCGGTGAGCATTTCAGGGGTAACGCCGGTGAAGCCCTTGAACAGGAAAGGCCCGGCCATGGCCATTCTGGGCACGAACTTGATCAGGAAATTGTGGCTTTCCCCGGTCTTCTTGCCGTCTTCGGTCTTGACTCCGGTCAGCTTGACCAGCGTGTTCAGGTGCTTTTGGATGCTCTGCACATGCTCGGGCCGGGGTTTTTGTTGCTCCAGCTTTAATTCCTTGCCGCCGCCCGGCTTGTCGATCATTTCACCGCCGAAGGCCGAGACGTTGATCCGCAGGGCCGAGCGCCATTTCTTGACCATCGTCGATGATTTGGCGATATCCTCATACTCCGCTCCGAAGACTACGGATTCAAAAAATGCGGCAAGGGTGTTCGCGCTCGCCCGCTCATCCCCCGCTACGGCGGCAACAATCCGCAGGCCGAGGACAACCGCCGACAACATAACGACTCTGCAACTGAAGCCGACCCATTTGCGCCATACAATCATGCCTGAGACGATACACCGGACTGTCGCGAATAAAAACCATAGAGAAATTATTGAACTATAATTTTATGATATTAAACTCATCAAAGACATGGCATTTACAATGAATAAAGTCTTTCGGATTTTATTGATCGCCGCGTCGGCGGCATGGATTCCCGGCGCCGTCTTGGCGGGGGATTTCGGTTTTAAGAGCGATGTCTTTCCCGTCCTCAGGATGAAGTGTCTGGAATGTCATCAACCGGGCGGCGCCGGACATGAAAAGAGCGGCCTGGACATGACCACTTATGAAAGCCTCATGAAGGGGACCAAAAACGGGCCGGCGGTCATTCCCGGCGATCCGCTCACCAGCACCCTGATGATGGTTCTCGACAAGCGCACCCATAAGGAAATCAGAATGCCCTTCAAAAGGCTGCCCTTAACCAAGGAGGAAAGAGGCGTGATCCGAAAATGGATTGCGCGGGGCGCAAAGAACGATTGAACGCGCACGGGCCGGAACCGGGCGCTTCTGGCTTTTATGACGACGATGTGGGATAATAAAGGACGTTCCGGCTCCATGATGGAAAAGAGGAGGTTCGATGAAACGTCCAACTCTCGAATGGTCGGACAAGTTCCTGATCGGCATCGAGGAACTCGACTATGAACACCACTGCCTGGTTGACGACATCAACAAGCTGCATCGGGAGTTGGCCGGGCGTAAGGGCGCGGACAAAGATATTGAGCTGATCAAGGATACCCTCGGCGAAATCCACGCCCGCATGCAGGCCCACTTTGCTCTTGAGGAACATGTCATGGAGGCCGACGCCTATCCTCACTATTGGGAGCACAAGGCGGAACACGAAAAACTTCTCGACGACTATACGGAATTCATGACCAAATTCGAGAGAGACCCCAACATGGACGATCAGGAAGCCATGGAAGACACCCTGCGCCTGTGGATCGTTGATCACATCATCGCCAGCGATAAAAAGATGAGCCGAATGATCAAGGATGCAAACAAGTAGGAAAACGCCGCCGCCGGAGGGAATCCGTTATTGCAGGGCTTTTCCGATGGCGCCTTCGAGCGCTTCCCGGGTGAAGGGCTTTTTGAGGGTGGCGTCGGCGCCGACGATGCCGGCGGCCTTCAGCGTCTGCTCCCCGGCCATTGCGTCCGACCATCCTCCGGACATGGCGATAACGCGGATGTTGGGCCAAATGTTGCGAATTTTCCCTATGCCTACCAGACCGCCTTCGCCGGGCATGAAAATATCCGTCACCAGGAGATCGACGCCGATGATGTCGGAAGATTCGAGAGCCGCCTCCATGGTTTCCGCGTCGTAAACCTCATAGCCGCAAGACTCGATCATGCGGGAAATCACCTTGCGCTGTACGCCGCTGTCCTCAACGACCAGCACGCGCAATCTTTGACCTTGCGCGGCGCTTCGCTTTTGCAGCAGGTAGTTGATTTTTTCCACCAGCCGCTCGATCTTGAAAGGTTTCTGAAGGACCACGTCGGCGCCGCACCTGCGGGCCTTGATCAGCGTGTCGTCGCGTCCGACGCCGTTAAAGCCTCCGGACATGGCGATAACCGAGACGTTCTTCCAGCGGCGACGAATCTCGGCTATCCCCTCGAACCCGTCCATGTCGGGCATGAAGATATCCGTCAGAACGACATGAATCTGGTCGCCGTTAAGAAGCAGGGCGTCCTTCATGCTGAGAGCGTTAATGGCTTGAAATCCCTCGTCCGACAGCCCCGCTGAAATGAAATTGCAGACGGTCGAGCTGTCGTCGACGACGAGGATTCGCTTGATGCCGCCTGATGGTCCTACCAACACAATCCCCCCGGATGCCGTTTGGTAACGTCCGCAGGTATAAGCCTTTTACCGAAAGGGCGCAATACCCGCGAGTTTAGCGATAAAGGTCGTCGGGGTTGATCTTGACATCGGCGATGACTGTCGCCTTGCCGTCCCTGACGGCGTTGTAAAAGCAGTTGTTGCGTCCGGTGTGGCAGGCCACGCCTTTTTGATCGACCATGACGAGAATTGTGTCGGCGTCGCAGTCCCAGCGGAAGTCCTTCAAGGTCTGCACCTGACCGGATTCCTCGCCCTTGCGCCACAGCTTGCTGCGGGAGCGCGACCAATAGCAGACCCTGCCGGTTTTGAGGGTTTCGGCGACCGAGTCCCGGTTCATCCAGGCCATCATCAACACCTCTTTGCTGTCGTATTGCTGGGCGATGGCTGGGACCAGACCGTCCGCGTTGTATTTAAGGGCGTCAAGCACCGCGTTTATTGCATCGTCATTCATTAAATCGTCTCCGTGAAACTGTGCGCCCTGTATTCGGACTTCACGGCGATTCTGTCAAGGGGGGCCGAGGCATTCGGAGAGAGATTCGGCGTTCGCCGACATCATCTTGAAATAGAGATCGGGGCCGGCTTCCATGTCGCTGCCGAGGGGATCAAGGACGCCGATCCTGACCGCCGACCCCTCGGCCAGCGTCGCCGTCAGCCTGGAGTCAAATTGCGGTTCGCGGAATATGCAGCGCACGCCGAGCCGGCTGATCCTGTGGCGCAACTCGGCGAGTTTGCGTGGTCCCGGATTCACTTCAGGGTTAAAGGCGACAACCCCGGCGACGTTTAGCTCGTAGGCCGCCGCCAGATGACTGTAGGCGTTGTGAAAAACGATAAAGGGGATGTTTGTCAACTTGTCCAGCTTGAGCCTCATCTCCGCGTCAAGGTTGTCGAGGCGTTGCGAAACGCGCAGGCCGTTGGCGCGGTAATGAAATATGTTCGGCGGGTCGGCGGCGCTCAACGCGGCGACGGCGACGGCGACCATGGCGCGGGCCTTGCCGGGATCGAGCCAAAGGTGGAGGTCCGGTTCTTCCGCTTCGTGTTCATGCCCCGACGCCGTGACATTGATGGGGATATCGGCGGCGAGTTCAATGATGCGGGCATTTTCCGCCAGGGCTTGCAACGGCTTGGTCAGGAAGGCTTCCATAGCCGGGCCGATCCAGAACACCAGTTGCGCCTGACCAAGCTGTCGGCTGTCCGACGGCTTGAGGGCGTAGGTGTGGGGCGAGTCGCCTCCCTTGACGATCAGGTAGGGAACGCCGACGCCTTCCATGACGCCGGCGATCAGGGAATGGACGGGCTTGATGCTGACGGCGACCCTGGGCGTTTCCGCCGAAGCGGGAAGCGCCGCAAACAGGGCGATGACGATTAAAAGCGTAACCCGCTCGAACAAGGCGTTGTCTCCGAATTATCTGTGTTTCGGCAATAGCGGCATTATAATAACCGTTTTTGATTGGAAGTATGATCTTGGATAATTCCCTGCTGATAGAGGCGTCCGGCATCGGCGTAGCTTTCGGCGGCAGGGCGGTGCTGAACGATGTCGGCATTGCCGTTCCCTCGGGCGGGATCGTTACCCTGATCGGCCCCAACGGCGCCGGCAAGACGACGCTGGTGCGGGTGATGTTGGGGCTACAGAGGCCCGACCGGGGAAAGGTTGCGCGCCGCCCCGGACTCACCGTCGGCTACATGCCGCAAAGCCTGGAGCCGAACCCGTCCCTGCCGATGACGGTGGGGCGGTTCATGGCGATCAGCGTGCCCCGCGTCCATGCCGAAAAGGGAAAGCGCATGGCCGCCCTTGACGAGGTGGGGGCCGCTCACATCCATGACAGCCCTCTTGCCGGGATATCGGGCGGAGAACTGCGCCGGGTGATGCTGGCCCGCGCCCTGCTGCGCAATCCCGACCTTCTGGTGCTGGACGAACCGGCGCAAGGCGTTGACATCGGCGGCCAGGCCGACCTCTACCGCCTGATCGGGCGTATCCGCGACGACAGGGGGTGCGGGGTGCTGATGGTGTCTCATGACCTGCATCTGGTGATGGCGGCCACCGATCATGTGATTTGCCTCAACCACCATGTCTGTTGCGCCGGACACCCGGAAACGGTGTCCCGCGATCCCGCTTTTATTACTATCTTCGGGGAACGCGCCGCCGTTAATTTTGCCGTCTACCATCACCATCACGATCACGGCCACGACGCCGACGGAAAGGTGGTTTCTCTGAATGAGGCGGCGGGCGGGGAGGGGGAGCATGGATGATTTCCTGATCCGCGCCCTGATCGGCGGTTTCGGCGTCGCCGCCGTCGCCGGCCCGTTCGGCGTCTTCATGGTGTGGCGGCGGCTGGCCTATTTCGGCGACACCCTCGCTCACGCCGCGTTGCTGGGGGTGGCGCTGGGGTTCCTGCTGGGCATCGGCCCCGATATCGGCGTGGCCGTCGTCTGCCTGATCGTCGCCGCGCTGCTGACTCAATTACAGCGTATGCGAAGCCTGGCCGGCGACACCCTGCTCGGCATACTTTCCCACGGGGCGCTGGCCTTCGGGGTGATCGCCCTGTCGCTGATCGAAGGCCCCCGCGCCGGCCTGATGTCTTATTTGTTCGGCGACATTCTGGCGGTGAGCGGCGGCGACATCGCCCGGATTTACGGCGGCGGAGCCGTAGCGGCGGCGTCCCTGTTTTTCCTGTGGAGGCCGCTGTTGGCCGCCGCCGTCCACGAGGAACTGGCCATTGTCGAAGGAGCGCCGGTGGCCGGAGCGCGTCTGGCCTTTATGCTGCTGCTGGCGGTGGTGGTGGCCCTGGCGATGAAGGTTGTCGGCATCCTGCTGGTGACGGCGTTGCTGATTATTCCCGCCGCCGCCGCCCGCTCATTGGCCTCATCGCCCGAGCAGATGGCGGCGCTGGCCTCCGTCGCCGGTTGCGTCGCCGTCGCTTCCGGTCTGTGGGGATCGTTCGTCTTCGACGCGCCGAGCGGGCCGTCGATCATCGTCGCGGCGCTGGGACTGTTCGCGCTGAGTCTGATGTTTACTAAAAAGCGCTGAAACTTGCGCCTCGCCAGATCAAGCCGTCCTCGGATGGACGCCGGCCTCGATCTCGGCTCCTGACCGGTCGCGGGCCAGTTCTAGATCGTAGGTCGCCTGCATGCCGATCCAGAACTCGGCTGAAGCGCCGAAATAGCGGGCCAGTCTGAGCGCCGTGTCCGGCGTCACCGCCCGCTTGGCATTGACGATCTCGCTGATGCGTATCTGCGGCACGCTGATCGCCTTGGCCAGCGCATACTGGCTCAAGCCCAACGGCTTGAGAAAGTCCTCCCGCAGCACTTCGCCGGGATGGGTTGGAGCAAAATCGGCCATGGTCAAAGACTCCTCAACGGTAATTGCATCTCGTTAGCTAACGCAAAGGATAAGTAATCGCGGCGTTCAAAAAGCGTTGAGTCGCTCAAGGCCCTGTTCCAGATCGCTGATCAGATCGTCCTGGTCTTCCAGTCCGGCGTGGATGCGGAGGTAACGGCCCTTGTGCGGCCATGCGGCAGCGGTGCGGGACCGGGCCGGGTCGAGGGGCAGGATCAGGCTCTCGAAGCCGCCCCAACTGAAGCCCATGGCGTATAGCTTCAGGCCGTCCAGCATGGCCGCCACCGCCTGTTCGGCGTAGCCCTCCTTGAGAACCACCCCGAACAAGCCGGAGGCGCCGGTGAAATCCCGTCGCCACAGGTCATGACCGGGACATCCCGCCAGCGCCGGGTGCAGCACCAGACCGACTTCCGGGCGCTCGGCCAGCCAACGGGCCAGCGCCAGCGCCGTCTGCTGGTGACGGGCGAGGCGAACGCTCAACGAGCGCAGGCCGCGCAGCCCCAGGTAGCAGTCATCGGGACCGGCGCATGAGCCGATGGCGACAGCCGCCGTCTTGACCTTCTTGTACAGCTCATGGGTGGTGGTGACGATACCCAGCATGGCGTCGGCATGACCGACGATATACTTGGTGGCCGCTTGAACCGATACATCAACGCCGTGTCCGAAGGCGTTGAAATATAACCCTGAACTCCAGGTGTTGTCCATGATAACAACGGCCCCGCAGGCGTGGGCGGCCAAGGCTATGGCCGGGATGTCCTGGACCTCGAAGCCGAGCGAGCCGGGGGATTCGACGAACACCGCCCTGGTGTCGGGCCTGATCAATTCGGCGATGCCGCCGCCGATCATCGGATCGTAGTAGGTGGTCTCGACGCCGAAGCCCCTCAACATGCCGTCGCACAGCTTGCGGGTGGGATTGTAGACGCTGTCGGTCATCAGAAGATGGTCGCCGGCTTCGAGGAAGGCCATCAGCGCGACGGTGACGGCTCCCAGCCCCGACGGCAGGGAGATCGCCCGGTCGCCGCCTTCCAGCGCCGCCACCGCTTCTTCGAGGGCGAACGTGGTCGGCGTGCCGAAACGTCCGTAGTAGACCTGGTCGAACGGCGTCCTTATCGCCGCTTCCAGCGCCGCCACGGTGGGAAAGGTGACGGTGGACGCATGGTAGACCGGCGGATTGACGATGCCGTGGTTGTCTTCGGGGCGGCGTCCGGCGTTAGCGAGGATAGTGTCTTTTTTCATGTTATTTCATCTTACTCGGCGTAGTCGTATTTGCCCTTGCTCCACTTGTAAAACACATAGCCCGGCGCCGTTATATCGCCTTTTTTGTCGAAGCCGAAGGTTCCGATCACGGTGTCGAACCGTCCTGAATGCAGGGCGGGAATAACCTTGGCGGGGGCGGCGGAGCCGGCGGTTTCCGCCGCTTGCGCCCAGGCCTGGATGGCGGCGTAGGTGTAAAGCGTATAGCCCTCCGGCTCGTAGCCGCCCTTGCGCAGCTTCTCGACCACGGGAACGGCGGCAGGGTTGCGGCGCGGATCGGGGCCGAAGGTCATCAGCGTTCCCTCGCCGGCGTCGCCGGATATCTGCCAGTACTCGCTGACGATCAGGGCGTCGCCGGAAACCAGTTGCGGCTTGTAGCCCTGCTCATGGGCCTGGCGGATGATCAGCCCGGCCTCGGTATGGTAGCCGCCGATGTACAAAACATCAATAGCCGCCGCTTTCAGTTTGGTGACGATGGCCGAGTAATCCTTTTCGCCGGCGGCGTAGGCCTCGTACATGGCCTCTTTTACGCCGCGTTTCGCCAACTGTTTTCCGGTCTCGTCGGCCAGTCCCTTGCCGTAGGTGGTCTTGTCGTGAAGGATGGCGATCTTTTTGCCGGGAAACTTGTCGGCCAGATAGTCGCCGGCGACGGCGCCTTGCCGGTCGTCGCGGCCGCAGGTGCGAAAGACGTTGGGGTTGCCTTCATCGGTCAGCGCCGGGTTGGTCGAGGCCGGGGATATCTGCAAAATGCCTTCCTCGGCGTAGACCTTGGACGCCGGTATCGACGAGCCGGAGCAGAAATGACCGGCGACGAAGACAACGCCGTCGCTGGCCATCTTGTTGGCGACGGCCACCGCCTGTTTCGGATCGCAGGCGTCATCGCCGACGATCAGCTTCAGTTGTCGGCCCAGCACCCCGCCCTTGGCGTTGAGGTCGGCGACCGCCGTTTCGGCGCCCTTGTACATCTGTTCGCCGAACGAGGCGTACTGGCCGGTTATCGGGCCGGCGACGGCGATGGCGATATCCGCCTCCGCCTTGGCCGGGGAAAAGCCGGTTACGGCGCCGGCGACGGCAATAGCGGCGGCGATAAGCCGGCGGCGCCTTTTGTTCATGTCACCCTCCGCACAGATTCATTCGTCATCATTTATCGCCACCACCTCCTTGCGAAGGAGGGGGCAGGGGGAGGTTAGCTCATAATCGGATATGCCTCCACATCTGATTAAATTATGGCGCACCGGCAGGGTTTGGACCATAAGGAACCGCATGGAGGAACTGATCGAAGGGTATCGTCGTTTCCGCGCCGAGGTGTGGCCGCGTGAGCGTGAGCGTTTCCGCTCCCTGAGCCGGCAAGGCCAGCAACCGCGCACCCTCGTCATCGCCTGTTCGGACAGCCGCGTTGACCCGCAGATGATTTTCAGCGCGGCGCCGGGAACGTTGTTCGTCATCCGCAATGTGGCTAATCTGGTTCCGCCCTACGTTCCCGACGCGGCTTACCACGGCACCAGCGCGGCGCTGGAATTCGGGGTGCGGGTGCTCGGCGTCAGGCGAATCATCGTCATGGGCCACGCGCTTTGCGGCGGCGTACATGCGCTGCTGGACGGAACGCCGTCTCACATTCACGACTTCGTCAGGCCGTGGGTTCAAATCGCCGAGACGGCGCGACTGCGCGCGCTCCGGCACGAAACGGCGGAGGCGCGTCAGGAAGCCTGCGAGCATGAGACGGTGCGGCTGTCGCTTGATAACCTGAGGACGTTTCCGTGGATCATGGAGGCCGTCGCCGCCCGCCGCCTTGCCCTGCACGGTTGTTATTTCGATATCCGCACCGGAGAACTTTCGCAGATAGGGGCGGACGGAGCCTTCGCGCCGGTTGCCTGACCGGGAATTACAGGGATGCGCTCATCGTCCGCCTTCCAGGTACGAGGCGCGGATTTCCGGGTCGGCCAGCAGTTCCTCGCCGCTTCCGCTTAGGGCAATCCTGCCGTTGACCATGACATAGCCCCGGTGGGCCAATTTCAGGGCGTGGCAGGCGTTCTGCTCGACCATGAAGATGGTGACGTTCTCGTGTCGGTTGATCTCTTTTATCACCCGGAATATCTGCTTCACCAGCATCGGCGCCAGCCCCAGCGACGGCTCGTCCAGCAGCAGTAGCTTGGGGCGGCTCATCAGGGCGCGGCCGATGGCCAGCATCTGCTGCTCGCCGCCCGACAGGTTGCCGCCGTTCTGGCTCTGGCGCTGCATGAGGATGGGGAACAGGCAAAACACCCTGTCCAGGTCCTTGTCGAAATGCTCCGGATCGCCGGCGACGGCGCCCATTTGCAGGTTTTCCAGCACCGTCATGCGGGGAAATATCCGCCGCCCCTCCGGCGCCTGGGCCAGGCCCAAGCGGGCGATTTCGAAGGTGGGCAGCGCCGTGATGTCCTTGCCTGCGAAGGTTATGCGCCCGTGTTTGGCGCGGGGGCTGCCGAAGATGGTCATCAGCAGCGTCGATTTGCCGGCGCCGTTGGCCCCGATCAGGGTGACGATCTCGCCCTCGTTGACCTTCACATCGACGCCGCGCAGGGCCTCGATGTTGCCGTAGAAGGCGTGAACCCGCGAGACGTCAAGCATCGTCGGCGTCCTCGCCCAGGTAAGCGCGGATGACGGCGGGGTTGTTGCGGATGTAATGAGGCGCGCCCTCGGCGATCTTTCGACCATAGTCGAGCACCACGATGTGGTCGGAAATCTCCATGACCACGCTCATGTCGTGCTCGATCAGCAGCACGCCGATGCCGCGCTCGTCGCGGATGAAGGCGATCAATCGGTTGAGGTCGGCGGATTCCCTGGGGTTCAGACCCGCCGCCGGCTCGTCCAGGCACAGCAGCACCGGGTCAATGCACATGGCGCGGGCGATTTCGAGGCGGCGTCCGCCGCCGTAGGGCAGGGCGCCGGCCATGATGTCGGCGTGCGCGGTCAGTCCCACCTTGTCCAGCCAGTAGCGGGCGGCGTCGATAGCCTGCTTCTCGGCGTGATCATAACGCGCCGGCCGGAACAGCCCGCCCAGCGTGTAGGCCGAGGCCTTCATCAGGGCGTTGTGCTGGGCGACGATCAGGTTTTCGAGAACCGTCATGTTGGGGAACAGGCGAATGTTCTGGAAGGTGCGCGCCACCCCGGCCTGCCGGGCGATGCGAAAGCTCTCCATCCCTTCCAGACGCATGTCGCCGTGGCGCGGATGGTTCAGTCGCAGACTGCCGGCGCTCGGCGCGTAGAAGCCGGTCAGGCAGTTGAACAGCGTGGTTTTGCCGGCGCCGTTGGGGCCGATGACGGCGGTGATCTTTTTGCCGGCGGCCTTAAAGGAGACATCATCGACAGCCGTCAGGCCGCCGAAACGCATGGTCAGGCCCTCCACCGACAGCAGGGGGGCGTTCATCGCTTTTTGCCCGGCAGGCGGGGGTGCAGGCGGATGGTCGGCTCGCGGTGAGCGAGAAGCCCCGACGGCCGCAAGACCATGATCAGCATCATGGCGCCGCCGAAAACCAACATGCGGTACTGTTGAAGCTCCCGAAAGAACTCAGGCACGCCGATCAGCAGGATGGCGGCGATCGCCACCCCGATCTGGCTGCCCATGCCGCCGAGGACGACAATCGCCAGAATGATCGCCGATTCCAGGAAGGTAAAGCTCTCCGGGCTGATGAACCCCTGGCGGGTGGCGAAGAACGAGCCGCCGAACCCGGCGAACATGGCGCCGACGGCGAACGCCGTCAGCTTGGCGTTGCGCGGGTTGATGCCCAGCGAGCGGCAGGCGATTTCGTCCTCGCGCAGCGCCTCCCAGGCGCGTCCCACCGGCAGTTTGCGGACGCGCATGGTGAAAGCGTTGGCGGTCAGCGCCAGCGCCAGAATTACATAGTAAAGAAAAATAATCCGGTCGATGGGCGAATAACTCAGTCCGAAGAAGCTATGGAAGGTCTGTTCGCCTTCCGCCGGATACTGCTTGAACGGCAGTCCGAAGAAGCCGGGCCGAGGAATGCCGGAGATGCCGTTGGGGCCGTTGGTGAGTTGCTGCCAGTTGAGCAGCAAGACATGCACCATCTCGCCGAAGCCGAGGGTGACGATGGCGAGATAATCCCCTCTCAGCCTCAGCACCGGAAAGCCGAGAAGAATGCCGGCGAAGGCGGCCATGATCCCGGCCAGCGGCAGGCAGACCCAGAATCCCCAGCCGAAATTCTGGGCCAGCAGGGCGTAGCTGTAAGCGCCTACCGCGTAGAAGGCGACATAGCCGAGGTCGAGCAGGCCGGCCAGCCCGACCACGATGTTGAGGCCCCAGCCGAGCATGACGTAGGTGATCACCAGGGTGGCGATATCGATCAGGCGGCGATCGGCGAACGGCAGCAGGGGCAGGATCAGGGCGACGGCGATCAACAGGGGACCTAGATAGACGGTAACTTGGTGTATCCCGGCAAAAGCGTCGGCGCTAAACTTGGCGCGGCGGATCGTCAACGCGGCGCGTAAAGCCATGATCAGGCCGCAAACGGCGACAAGGGCGTCGATAACCGGAACGCCGAACGGTTGCAACGACTCAACTCCGCCGACGACTCCGATCAAGGCGGCAAGGGCGACGGCGGCGCTGATGAACAACGCCGGCCAACCTCTGTTCCGGCGCAGCAGAGCCGCCGCTAGGCGTCCGATAAAGGCGAGGGCGACGGCCATGGCCACGGCATCGAAGCGGGTGGCTATTTCCAGGCCGCCGGGCCTGTCCTTGGTCTCAAAACCGACCAGTATGAAGGTAAGGCCGAGAACTACCATGGCAGTAAGCGCCGCCTCTTTGATTACGGCTGAGACATTGAAGTTTTGCGTTTTGGCGGTCATCGCCTCACACCTTTTCGAGGTCGGGTTTGCCGAGCAGTCCGGTGGGCCGGAAGATCAGCGCCATGACCAGAATTGAAAAGACGGCGACATCCTTGTAGGCGACTGAAAAATAGCCCGACCACAGGACTTCGATAAGGCCGATCAGCACTCCGCCCAGCATCGCTCCCGGCAGCGAACCGATGCCGCCGAGAACCGCCGCCGTGAACGCCTTGATGCCGGCCGTGAAGCCGATATAGAAGTCGATCACTCCATAGTGCAGAAGGAAAACCAGACCGGACACCGAAGCCAGCGCCGCGCCCATGATGAATGTCAGCGAGATGGTCCTGTTGACATTAACCCCCAGCAGGGCGGCCATGGCCATATCCTGTTCGCAGGCGCGTTGGGCGCGACCCAGCGGCGTGCGGGCGATAATCAGCGAAAGCGCCGCCATCAGCGCCGTCGTCAGCGCGACAATAATGATTTGCAGATAACTGACGGTGACGCCGAAGTCGCCCGCTCTCATGATCTCGAAGCCACCGCTGATCATCGGCGGCAGGGGCTTGACCCTGGCGCCCTGAAGAAGCTGGGCGTAGTTCTGGAGGAAAATGGACATGCCGATGGCGGTAATCAGGGCGGCCAGCCGGGGCGCTCCCCGCAACGGGCGGTAGGCTATCCGCTCCAGCGCCCAGCCGTAGACGGCGGTCAACGCCATGGTGACCAACAGCGCAATGAGCAGGGCCGCAGGCGCCCAGGCGATGCCCAGACTCGTTAAAACCAGGATGGTAATCAACGAAATGAAGGCGCCGATCATGAATATCTCGCCGTGGGCGAAATTGATCATGCCGATAATGCCGTAGACCATGGTGTAGCCGATGGCGATCAGGCCGTAGACGGCCCCCAGCGTCAGTCCGTTAAGCAACTGCTGAACGAAATACTCCATCCGTCCGGCTTACCTTAGAGCACTATCTGACCAAATTGAACCGCCTGCGCCGGAGGTATTTTTCGACGCAGGCAGGAAAAGGGCGCGGCTCGTAGCGTACACTACGGGCAAGCCCTTTGACAAACCCGCGTCGGAAAAGACCCCGGCCCTTCGGGTTGCGCCTTGGCGGACGCCCGCTTCGTTGCGCCGTTTGACCGATGCTTTTGCATCGCTCTTCGCGTCGCGTCTTGCGGATCGCCTCGCCAATGCGCAACGCAGATGATTCAATTTGGTCGGATAGTGCTCTAGAAATCATGTTTTCGTAAGTTGTTCTTTTCTCAAAGACCAAAATAGGTTACCCTTCGGGTGAGTTTCATGGCGGTTACGTTTAGGCGCCTGGATTGATTCTTTTGTAAAAGAAGGGGAAGTCGATGACTGAAGCCACGCATGAAAAGCCGACTGTTTCCAACATCGCCGGCATCGCCGTTGCGGTAATTCTTATCGGCATGACGACCGTTATAGTCTCGCAACAAAACGATTTGAAAGACGCGGTGAAAGCATTGGCGATTGTTTCCGCCAAGTGCTCAAAATAAGATTGTCGAGAGCAAAAACGGTTCTAGGAACGGGCTGGTTTGCGCTTTGCTTGCGCCAAGGTTGGTTTTGCTGACGACATTTGTTGTGTCGCGTGTTTCATTCTTAAAATCTGCACTGTGCGGCCCTCGTCCGGCACACGATAAAAAACGATGTAGTTAGGATGTGCAACAAGCTCTCGGACGCCGGGCAGGCGACCGGGTCGGCCAAGCTCGGGATGCCGGGTCAGCAGTTTCGTCTTGTCGCGTAGTTCCTTGCCGAAGTTCTTGGCGCGCGTCGGGTTGTCCTTGCCGATGTATTGAATGATGGAGCGTAAGTCTTCGCGGGCCATAGGTCGCCATTCAACGCGGTAGGTCTTGGTTGTCACTCTTCGTTTCCATCACGCATGTGATCTGTGGTGACTCATGCGTGTTTTCTCTTGGCGACCGGCAAGGCGGCAATGTCGGCGTCCATCTCGGCCATGACTTCATCATGGGGAATGTTTGACCGGGGGTCGTCGATGGATTCCTGAATCTCGGCGGCCAGCCGCTTGTTATAGGCGGCGGCCTCATGCGCCTCGCGCATGGCTTGGGCGCGTTTTTGCCGGCTCCGGCTCATGTCTTTTTGGCCGGGATTCCAGTGGGTTGCGTCGAGTCGGGCAACGGCGATGCCGATATTATGCAGCACGACAAGCGCGGACGTGGGATTGCCGAAGCGGCGCGGCTCAACGCTGCGTGCTTTGGATAAAACGGCGTTTTGGCCGCTGCGGGTGGCGATTTCCAAAAAGAAACCGGCGCCTTCCCCTTTCAGGGTGACGCCGACAACGCCGCCGGCGCTGACAGCAGCGCGTAACTGCTCCATGGTCATGCTTTGCATGGGTCGTTCCTCTATCGGTTAAGTTACAAGATGCATCATAATTGTGTATGACCTATAGAAAACATGCAAGTTTTCCATGGATTTGCTTGACCGGGGCGCAGTCCATCAAATCACGCCATCCACTCCGGGAACGGCAGGTTTTTGCCGCGCAGGAAGGCCGGGTTGAACAGCTTGCTTTGGTAGCGGTTGCCGAAGTCGCCGAGGATGGTGACGATAGTGTGGCCGGGGCCGAGGGTTTTCGCCAGCCGGATGGCTCCGGCGACGTTGACGCCGCTTGATCCTCCCAGACACAGCCCTTCGTGTTTTAACAGGTCGAAGATGATCGGCAGCGCTTCCTCGTCGGGGATTTGATAAGGCTCGTCGATTTTGAGGCCTTCCAGATTTTTGGTAATGCGGCCTTGGCCGATGCCTTCGGTAATCGACGAGCCTTCGGCCTTCAACTCGCCGTGCTTGTAGTAATGGTAGAGCGCCGCTCCCATCGGGTCGGCAAGTCCGATAACCACGTCCTTGTTGCGTTCGCGCAGAGCCATGGCGACTCCGGCCAGCGTTCCCCCGGTGCCGACGGAACAAATAAAGCCGTCAACCGCGCCTTCGGTCTGCCTCCAGATTTCCGGGCCGGTGGTTTCGTAGTGGGCGCGGCGGTTGGCGATATTGTCGAACTGGTTGGCCCAGACGGCGCCGTTAGGTTCGCTTTTTGCCATTTCCTCGGCCAGCCGAGCGGAGTAACGCACATAGTTGTCGGGGTTCTTGTAGGGCACGGCGGGCACCTGGCGCAGATCGGCGCCGCACAGACGCAGCATGTCCTTCTTTTCCTGACTCTGGGTATCGGGGATGACGATGACGCTGCGGTAGCCCAGCGCGTTGCCGACCAGGGCGAGGCCGATGCCGGTGTTGCCGGCGGTGCCTTCGACGATCACGCCGCCGGGCCTGAGTTCGCCGCGCTCCTCGGCGTCGCGCACGATGTACAGGGCGGCGCGGTCCTTGACCGAACTGCCGGGATTGGCGAACTCGGCCTTGCCCAGAATGTTGCAGCCGGTAACTTCGGAAGCCCGGCGCAGACGGATCAGCGGGGTATTGCCGATGGCTTCGAGGAAACCGTCGCGGATGTCCATAGGGGAGAACCTTGTGGCAAGAAAAAACGCAAGACTAACGACGGCCCCGGCCCCGATCAAGCATCCTTAACCTCCCCCAACCCCTCCTTGGTAAGGAGGGGAGGTTGCCGCCCGCTAAACGCGAAGCAAAGATTTCAAACATGGATAGACATGTGTATTCGGGATTTTTACTTCATTTTTATCCTGTCCATCCTGTTCATCCATGTGAATAAATGAATCGCCTGTTGCCGGCGATCAAGCATCCTTGCGCCATTGTTTGCGGACTTTTTGGCGGTTGATCCTGAACCATTGCAGGGCGATGATGGTCATGGCGTTGCAGATTTTCCCGCTGTCCAGCCACTGGTAGGCCTCGCTCGGCGTGGCTGCTATGACCCGCAGGTTTTCGTGTTCGTCGCCCAGGCCGTGGATGCCGCCGGCGGCGGCGGCGTCTATCCGGCCGCAGAAGATGAAAACCGACTCGGAGGAGCCGCCGGGGCTGACCAGATAGCGGCAGACCGGAATGATCTCCCTGATTTCGCAGTTTGATTCTTCCATCGCCTCGCGCCGGGCGACGCCTTCGGGAGTTTCGCCGTCCTCGATGATGCCGGCGATGATTTCGATCAGCCACGGCGATCCGTCGTCGCCGAACCGGGGCGATAAAAAGGCGGCGAAGGCGCCGGGGCGGAATTGCTCGATGAACGCCAGCTTGTCGAGGTCGGGGTCATAAAGGATGGCGGCGGCGGCGTGGCCCCGCTCGAATACCTCGCGCACCATCTCGCCGCTCCACCCGCCCTCGAACAGGCGGTGCCTCAGCCGGTAGCGGTCAACGCGGAAATAGCCGGTGAAAGGGGTTTGTTTCTCAATGATTTCAACGTCGTCCATATTCATCGTTCTAATCCTAAGCCGCTGATGTCGATTTCGGGTCGCCGGCCGCTTACCAGGTCGGCCAGCACCCGGCCGGAGCCGCAGGCCAGGGTCCAGCCGAGGGCGCCGTGGCCGGTGTTGAAAAACAGGTTGGGATACTTCGCCGGTCCGATGATGGGCGCGCCGTCCGGGGTGGCGGGGCGCAGCCCGGCCCAGAACTCCGCCTGGGCGGCGTCGCCGCAGCCGGGGAACAGCTCCAGCGCCGCGTCAAGGATAGAGCGGGCGCGGGTTTTGTTGACGGATGTATCGTAACCGGCGAACTCCGCCGTTCCCGCCGCCCGCAGACGGTCTCCGAGACGGCTGTAGACCAGTTTCAGTTCGTCATGGGTGATGCTGAGCATGGGCGCTCTGCTCCGGTCGTTAACGGGGATGGTGACCGAGTAGCCTTTGACCGGATAGACGGGAAGGCGGATGCCCAGCGGCCTGACCAACAAGGCGCCGTAGCTGCCAATGGCCAAAACGAAGACATCGGCCCGGTACATTCCCTTGTCGGTCTCGACGCCGGAGATTCTGCCGCCGTCGGCATGGATGCGCTTTACCGTGACGCCGTGCAGGAAGTTGACGCCGAGTCCGGCGCTGATTTCGGCCAGCCTCGCCGTGAACTTGTAGGCGTCGCCGCTTTCGTCGCCGGGGATATGGATGCCGCCGGCAAGGGCGGGGGCGACGGCCAACGCCGGCTCCAACGCTACGCAGCCGGCGGCGTCCACCGGAAGGCGTTCACATCCCGCCCCGCTCATCAGTTCCGCCTGCTTCAGGGCGCGACGATATTCACGCGCCTCCCGATAGACATGCAGGATGCCGCCCGTCAGTTGATCATAGGCGATGGCGGTCTCCGCCCTCAGTTCGGCCAGCGCCTTGCGGCTGTAAAGGGCGAGGCGCAACGTGCGGGCGGCGTTGAGGCGCGTCCTGCCGGGCAGGCACTCGGCGAGAAAGCGCAGACTCCACGACCACAGGGCCGGATCGGCGTGCAGACGGTAAAGCAGCGGCGCATCGTCCCGCCCCAGCCATTTCAGCGCCTTCAAAGGAGTCGATGGATTTGCCCAAGGCTCGTGGCCGGTCGAAATCTGGCCGCCGTTGGCGAAACTGGTTTCCAGGCCGACGCCCTCCTGACGGTCGATTACCGTGACCTGATGGCCGCGACGAGCGAGGTAATAGGCGGCGGCGACGCCGACCACGCCGGCGCCCAGCACCAGGATTTCTATTTTATTTTTGTTCTCGGCAACAGACATGACAAACCATATACAAGACTATCGGCGTAAAAACAGCTACACTGGAAGGCATGATCTTGTTTTCATGGTCGTGGAGCATAACGGGCAATGGTCAAGGAAAAGAATACAGAACCCCGCGTGAGTTGCTTCACCTGCCAAATGAGGAATCATTCCGAGTGGAGCGTTTTGACTCTACGGGAGCTTGAGTTTCTCGACTCGAAGAAAGTCTGTCGACAGTACGCCCGTGGCGAGTTTGTTTTTCACGAAGGCGATCCCTGCCGGGGAATTTACTGCGTTGAGAGAGGCCTGGTGGGAATTCGCAAGGCTGACGCCGAAGGCAATTCCGTTCTGTTGGGGCAGTTGGCCGAGTCGGGCAGCACGCTCGGCTACCGACCCCTCCTTGCCGGAGAGAACCACCGGGCCGGCGCCGAGGTTCTGAAAGAAAGCACGATCTGCTTTATAGACAAATCATCGGTATGGGAGCTTATCGGCCACAATCCGAACCTGGGAGTTCAGTTCCTGCGCGTCGCCTCAAAGGCTCTCGGCGAGGCCGAGGAGGAAATCCTTAAGTTGATCACGCTCGATCTGCGCACCCGACTCGTTCACCTGCTGCTGATCTTCATCAAGCATTACGGAACGATCCTGGAAAGCGGCGCCGTGATGCTGGAGCTTCCTTTGTCGCGCCCGGATATGGCGGCGATGGTCGGCGCCCGCCCCGAATCCGTCTCACGCATTATTCGCAAAATGGAGAATGACGGCGTCGCCGTCTTTTCAGGCCGCATGGTAAACATTCCCGAGATCGAAAGGCTCCGGCGGGAAATTTGGCGCGATCACCATATTTGATTCGTTATCAGCCGGGAGTTAATTTTCAAAAATTAACCCAGGTCATTGTCCCGGTTCGGATAAAGCCCCAAACTCGCGAACCGGTAGTTCTGTAAGTGCATCCGTTTAACCACTGCGAAAAGGGGGGTCCGTCATGAATGGTTCCCAACTCGACCTGACCCGCAGGGATATCGTGAAGAGTCTGGGCGCGGGAGCGGTGGCGGTAGCGGCGGCTCTGCCGTCGTCCGCCGGAGCGGCGACGGCGGCCAAGTCTCCCCGTTACGGCATGGTCATCGACACCCGGCGCTGCTCCGGGTGTCATGCCTGCTCCGTCGCCTGCAAGAGCGAGTTTAATGTCCCTCTGGGTTTAACCCGATCCTGGGTCGAATATATCGAAAAGGGCGATTTCCCCAATGTCAGCGTCAGCTTCCTGCCGCGTCTGTGCAACCAGTGTCGGCATGCGGCCTGCGCCGATGTCTGTCCTACCGGGGCGACGTACAAGCGCCAAGACGGCATCGTCGCCATCGATCCCGACATCTGCATAGGCTGCAAATACTGCCTTCAGGCCTGCCCCTATGACGCCCGTTTCATCAACCCGGTCACCGGGGCGGCGGATAAATGTGACTTCTGCCTGCACAGGATAGAGAAAGGCATTGAGCCGTCTTGCGTCAACACCTGCCCCGGCAGGGCGCGTATCTTCGGCGATCTCAACGATCCCGGCAGCGAGATATCGAAGGTGATCAGTAGAAATCCGGTGACGGTGCTGCGCAAGGGCATGGGGACGGAGCCTTTTGTTTTCTACATCGCCGCCGATCATGCCGACGAGCATGACCGCAAGCGCGGCTGGAACATGCGCGTGACGACCCATCGTCGCCAAAAAGAGAGGAGGTAGTCATGACCGAATATCTGAATTGGGGACTACCTATTATCGGCTATTTTTTTCTGGCGGGAACGGGGGCGGGCGCGGCGACGGTCAGCGCCTCGGTGTTGCTCCGGGGCGGCGGCGGCGGGTTCGGCGGTCAACACTTCAGGCTGGCGCGTTACGGCGCCATGATCGCGCCGCTTCCGGTAATGATCGGTTCGGCGCTGCTGATTCTGGAACTCGGGTCTTTTGAGGCGGGGAGCTACTTCAAATTTCTCTATCTTTTCTCTACCATCAACCTGTCGCCGATGTCGGTCGGCTCATGGCTGCTGATGGCGTTCATCGCCGTCAGCCTTGCCTATGCTTATACTTTCCTCGACAATGACGCCTCCCCGAATGACAGGATGGCGGGCCGGAGGAGGGCCTTGGCCTGGATTACCGTTCCCTTCGGCATTGCGGTGGCGATCTATACCGGCGTCCTGCTCGGCGCCATGCCGGCAAGGCCGTTCTGGAACTCGCCGATCATAGCCATGTTATTCATGATTTCGTCCCTATCGACGGGCGTAGCGGCGATTCTTCTCGCCAGGGCGTTGCTCCATGCGGAGGCGCCGGCTTCCGAAGCCAAGAATATTCAGTTCGGTGGTTATCTGCTGACCGCTTCCGATCTCATGCTGATCGGGTTCGAGGCGGCGATTGTCTTCCTGTTCGTCATGTTCGGCTACCTTACGGTCGGCGATGTCGGCTACGCGGTGGACGTGATCATGCCGGGGGGTAGTCTGGCCGCCCTGTTCTGGGTCGGTTTCGTACTTATCGGTCTGCTGCTGCCGGCGCTGGTCGAGCTGAGGTACGTTCTTCCGAAACTTCTTTACCACAAGGATTTCTCACCGTCGCGCAGCACGGAGATGCTGGTGTCGACGGTGGTTCTGCTCGGCGGCTTCATGCTCCGCTATGTGGTGGTGATTGCGGGTCAGATCACCGGCCCGGTTGGAATATAGGAGGGTGCGATGCTTAACCGTCGGAAATTCCTGGAACTGGGCGCCGCCGTCGCCGCCGCAGCGACGGTTTTATCCGGTGGAACGGCCCTCGCCGCGCCGCAAGGCGTGACGTTCAAGGGCGGCAAGGATTTTTCGCCGAAAACAGGGAAAGAACGCACCGCCATACCCTCCGCCTGCTGGGGCTGCGTAACCCGTTGTCCGATGATCGGCTATGTGGAGGACGGCAAGATAGTCAAGATCGAAGGCCAGCCCAAATCTATCCGTACCGAGGGCGTCATGTGCGCCAAGGGGCAGGCAGGCGTCAATCAGGCCAACGATCCTGATCGCATCCTCTACCCCATGAAGCGCGTCGGCAAGCGCGGCGAGGGGCAATGGAAGAGAATATCCTGGGACGAGGCCATGGGTGAGTTGACGGCGCGTTTGAAGAAGCTCAGGGATGAAGGAACGCCGGAAAAATTCGCCTTCCATTACGGACGGATGAAGTCCTCGTCCGGCAAGCTGATCAAGGATGTCTTTCTGGCCGCCTACGGAACGGGCACTATCGGCGACCACACCAGCATCTGCGAGGGCGGTAAATGGACGGCCCAGGAGCTGACCTGGGGCGTCTCGTATGATAACTGGGACTTCGACAATGCCCGCTATATCCTCAACTTCGGTTCCAATGTTCTGGAAGCCCATACCAACCACACCCCGACGGCGCACCGCCTGTTGCGGGCGATGGCGGACAGAAAAATCAAGATGGTGACTTTTGACGTGCGCATGTCCAATACCGCCGCCAAATCGACAGAGTGGATGCCGATCAGGCCGGGAACCGACATGGCCGTGGCCCTGGCCATGTGCAGCGTGGTCATGGAAAAAGACCTTTACAAAGGCGAGGGCGAGGAGCTTTTCAAGTTCTGCAAGGTTGCTTCCGGCTTCGGCGCCTCCACCGAGGAAAAGGTGGCGGCGCTGAAAGCGCATCTGGCTCCCTATACGCCGGAATGGGCGGAGAAAATCAGCGGCGTTCCCGCCGTCAAGATCAGGGAAATCGCCGTCGCCTTCGCCGCCGCCAAGCCGGCGTGCGTCATCAGCTATCGCGGGGCCGTTGCTCACTATAACGGCAATGATACCGAACGGGCGATCCAGATGCTGGCCACGATCACCGGCAACATCGACAACCCCGGCGGTCGCTGCAAAGCCGTTGACGCCAAATGGAAATACCATAAGGGACCGAAAGACAAGCCGAAGGCCAGGAAACTGAATATCCTGGACGGCTTCAAGGGCGACGCGGCGCTGCCCACGCACCATGTAAGCCACCGCCTGCTCAAGATGATCAAGGACGGCAAAGCCGGACGGCCCGACGTTTATATGTGGTACTGCTATACGCCGGTGTACGCCAACGGCGAGGTTCAGGAGAATATAGACATCCTGAAAGACGAAACCTTGATCCCGTATACGGTATGCGTCAACCCGTTCTATGATGAGTCGGCGGCGCTGGCCGACCTTATCCTTCCCGACGCCACTTACCTTGAAAGGTGGGATACCGAGGACATGGTGTCCCCTAATCAGATCGCCGAATACGCCATCCGTCAGCCTTTGATCAAGCCGATGGGCGAAGCCAGGAACTTCGCCGATGTCTGCTGCGAAATGGCCGAGAGGATGGGGTTCCCGCTCGGCTTTGCTTCGATGGAGGAGTTCGTCAAGATCGCCTGCAACGAGACGCCGGGCGTCAAGGAAGCCGGCGGATTCGAGTATATGAAACAGCAGGGCGTCTGGCATGACCCGGAGGCCAAGCCTAAATACTTCTCGTACAAAAAGGCGATCAAGCCGGAAGAGTATGAGGCCGAGGGCGTTATCCTTGACGAGGCTACGGGGGTCTATTGGGAGTGGAAGAAGGCCGAGGCGGAAAGCGCCGAAGAGGCCCGCGCCAAGGGTTACTCCCACACCAAGAAATCCTATTCCGGGTACGTCGGCCAGAAGATCGGCGGCGCCGTCTACTATGGCTTCAAGCCCGACAAACTCAACAAGTCTGGATATATGGAACTCTACTCAACCATCATGGAGGAAAACGGGTTCCCGCCGCTGCCGACATGGACCGCCATTCCCGAACACGGCAAGATGAAAGCGGGCGATATGATCCTCACCACCTACAAGGCGGCGCCGCAGACTCAATCGCGATCACAGAACTGCAAGTGGCTGACCGAGATTTATCACGACAATCCGGCCCTGATCAACCCGGCCACGGCCAAGGAAAAGAACATCGCCGACGGTGACCGCATCAAGGTCAAGTCAAAGATCGGCGAGATCGTAACCATGGCCAGAGTGACCGCCTGCGTAGTCCCCGGCGTGGTTGCCATCGCGCATCACTGCGGGCATTGGGAATATGGCCGTTACGCCAGCGGCAAGAAGGCGCCGGAAGGAGTCGACGATGCTGATTTTGCCGGGATGTGGTGGAAGGGGAGTCATGGCGTCCACCCCAACTGGATCATCCCCAACGACCCTGATCCGGTCAATGGACAGATCACGGTCATGGATACGGTTGTCTCCGTTACCAAGGCTTGAGGAGCGTTGATGGGCTTTCCCTTGCGGCTGCTGATTTTGTCAGCGTCGGCGTTGGCGCTTTACTCGCTCGTTACGGCTTCCTCCCGCCCCGCCAATCCTTGCGGGTGGTGGGGCGACGGCGAGGTGGACCTGACCGGACGGGAAATCACCTACGGCAATCCGGAAGATGCCTCTCCTGCTTCGTCTTACTCGTCGGCGGCCATGACGGGCCACGGCATCGCCATTTTCCGCCCGGATCACGCGGTGCCGTATTTACGCGCCGTAGCCGGACGAAATATCTCCGGCATTAACCGGCTTAAGCCCGCCGGGTTTGTTTTTGTCATTGATCTCGGCATGCCGACGGCGACAGCCGCGCTGCACAGGGCCGAGGCCGAGGGAGCGGGCATGGGCTATATCGGCATGGCGGTGGAGGGAGAAACGCCGTCGGCGGAACAAGTAAAGCAATTCTCGGCGGCGGTTGACGATCCAGCCAATCGGCCGATGGTTGTCTTCGCCCCGACATCCGAACTGCTGGGGACGATATGGACGCTCCATCGCCTGGGCCAGGGAGAACTTCAGGGTACCGCCGTCGGCGAAGGTCGGGCGTTACAATAGGGTGAGCAATATCATGCTTCGTCGTAATCGACGGTCAGGCCGGCCTCACGGAACATAGTGTCGGAGATTCTTGCCTGCTCGCCCCACTTTATCTGCTCGAAGTCGGGCTTGGGCGCCACCACCCGGACGATTCCGGCCTGGATAATGATCACCGCGCAGCGGGCGCAGGGGGCCAGAGGGGTGACATAGAGGGTGCATCCGTCGGCCTGTCGTCCGGCGAAGAGAATGGCGTTCTGCTCGGCGTGAACCACCATCTCGTACTTGACGGCGCGGTCTCCCAGACGCTCCTCGCTGTCCTCGATGCCGGCGGGAAAGCCGTTGAAGCCCACCGAGATGACGCGCCGCTTCTCAGTGTGGGTGAGAACCGCCCCGACCTTGGTCGAGGGGTCCTTGGACCAGGTGGAGATATGTTCGGCGAGGTCCAGGAATCTGCGGTCCCAGCGGTCAATCATTGCGTTTCCCTTCGTTAATTCAGGTATCTTGGCATGATAATTTAGAACATATTAGTGTTGATTGAGAATTAAGGAAAGCCGCGCCCGTGACCGATAGCGTCCTGCTGACCGTGGAAGAGATGGCTGAGGCCGATAAGATCGCCGTGGCTACCGGCGTTCCGAGTCTTGAGTTGATGGAAGCGGCGGGAACCGCCGTCGCCGATGAAATTTGCCGCCGTTGGCAACCTCGTCCGGTGACCGTGCTTTGCGGTCCCGGCAACAACGGCGGCGACGGGTTCGTAGCGGCGCGGCTATTGTCCGAGGCGGGATGGCCGGTGAAATTAGCTCTGTCCGGTGAACGTGACCGCTTGCGGGGGGACGCCGCCGTCAATGCCGGTCGGTGGACGGGCGCGGCGGAGCCTCTTGACGTGAACGTCCTTGACGGGTGCGAATTGGTTATCGACGCCCTGTTCGGCGCCGGATTGGCGAGGCCGTTGTCGGGCGCCGCCCTAAAAGTCGTCGAGGCGGTCAATGAAAGATCATTGCCGTGCGTCGCCGTGGACATTCCCAGCGGCGTTGACGGCAACAGCGGGCAGGTTCTCGGCGCCGCCGTTCATGCCTGCCTGACCGTTACTTTTTTTCGCCGCAAGCCGGGGCATTTGCTTTTTCCCGGCGGCGGGCCGGCCGGGGAGGTCGTGGTCGCCGATATCGGCATTCCCGAATCCGTATTGCTGAAAATCAAGCCGCTGACTTTCGCCAACGCTCCCCTCTTGTGGCTGGATCGCTATCCGTGGCCCGAAGCGGCCTCCAACAAGTACGCCCGTGGTCACGGTGTAGTGGTCGGCGGCGGCGAAATGACCGGCGCGGCGCGGCTGGCGTCAACGGCGGCGCGGCGCGTGGGGGCCGGTCTGGTGACCATCGCCGCCCCCGCCGAGGCCATGGTCGTCTATGCGGCGGGAGCGCCGGGAACCCTGTTCAGGCCGGCAGCCGACGACAAGGAGTTGGCCGTCCTGCTGTCTGACCCGCGCAAGAACGCCGTCCTGATCGGGCCGGGGAGCGGCGTTTCCGAGACGACGCGGCTGATGACGCTCGAAGCCCTCAGGACGGGAAGGCCGTGCGTTCTCGACGCCGACGCCCTGACCGTCTTTCAGGATGACCCGCAGTCATTGTTTTCCGCTATTGCCGGGCCTTGCGTGCTGACTCCTCACGAGGGGGAATACGCCCGCCTGTTCGGCTGCTCCGGCGACAAGTTGTTCCGCGCCCGCGCCGCCGCCCGGCAAAGCGGCGCGACGGTTCTTATAAAAGGAGCGGACACGGTGATCGCCTCGCCCGACGGCCGCGCCGCAATCAGCGTCAACGGGCCGCCCGAACTGGCGACGGCCGGAACCGGCGACGTGCTGGCCGGGTTTATTCTCGGCTTGCTGGCCCAGGGCATGGACGCTTTTGACGCCGCTTGCGCCGCTTCCTGGCTGCATGGCGCGGCGGCGGCGCAGTTCGGCCCCGGCCTGATCGCCGAGGATATCGCAAAAACCCTGCCGACGGTCCTGCGCGACCTTAAAAGAATGCCATGAAAATCGAGGTATCTCTCCCCGAGGCGGCGATGACGTTGAGTCCGCTGATTGTTACGGCGCCGGTCGAGCGTTCGGGGACGACCCTGATCCAGCGCCTGATCTGCTCGTCAAACAACGGCATTTGTTACGGCGAGAATCTGTTCGTCGAGTTTCTCGACATGCTCGCCTATACCGTTTCCAAGATTCAATACCACTCAAACAACAAGGTTTCCGAAGAGGAGGGGTTGAAAAGCGTCCTCGAAGGCAGGGCCGACAGGTGGATTCCCGATCTTTCTCCGGGACACGGCGATTACCTGTACGCGATCATCAATATTTTCTATGTGCTGCCCCGTTTTGCCGACCAATACTCGAACAGCGTCGGCCGGCCGGTTTGGGGGGTGAAAAGGCCGGCGCTCAGTCACGGCGCCGTTGTTCAGTTGTTGTCGCTGCTGCCCAAGGCCAAGGTTGTTTACGTTTATCGTGATATTTTTGCCTGTGCGCGTTCCGCCAAGGCCAGGAAGTTCATCGAGAACGAAGACGGCGCCGCCAAAATGGCCGAAGAATGGCGCCGCAACCTGTCGGAAATCATCAATAAGCCGGACCACGGCGGAATATGCCTGATCAAGTACGAAGACTTGGTTGCCGACCCCGGACGGGAAATAGCCCGCCTGGAGGAGGCGACCGGCGTCCGGGGGATCAATCCGGCGGTGATGAAGGTCAGGGTGAACGCCTGGGAGGGCGAAGGCGACGCCGTGAACCAGTATATCCCGCCGTCCGACCTCAGCGGCGGCGAGCGGGAGGTTATCAGGAAAATCGCCGGCGACCTGATCGACAGACTCTATCCGTGAGGGGGATCAAGATGGTCTTGGAAAATGTCATTCTCCGGCCTATACTGGCGGCATGGAGTTCGTGTGGGACGAAGCTAAGAGCGAGGCCTGTTACTTGGAGCGCGGCTTTGACTTCGCCCATGTGGTCCGGGTTTTTCTCGATGCGGATCGTCTCATCGAACCCGATAACCGCCTCGATTACGGCGAGCCGCGCTACCGCGTTCTGGGGCGCATAGATGGTCGCGTTTTCGTTGTCATATACACGCCGCGCGGCAAGCGGTTTCGTCTCATTTCGGCTCGTAAGGCAAACAAAAGGGAGACCCAGCGATATGTCGCAAGTCCATGTGACAACGACGCCTGACGGCAAATCGCCTACGGGACGGATCAATACGGCGAAGGTCGATGCGACGACCGAGGCCGAGATCAATCGTCAAGCCGCCGACGACGAGGCCGAGGCGAGGCGCGATGCGGCGGCCTATGCGCGGCGCGTACGCAAACGCACCGGCTTGACGCAAGCCGCATTTGCCGCACGGATCGGCGTGTCTCTCGACACGATCCATAACTGGGAACAGGGCAAGCGCTCGCCCGCCGGTCCCGCAAAGGCGCTCCTGAAGGTGCTCGACCGCGCCCCGGAGACGGCTCTCGCAGCCCTTAAGGCGTGAGCGGCCTCGAATCTGATCCCTTGACGTGATTGACAGGTTCTATCAATCGTATAAAGTCGCGCACCCGCCCGGAAAAGCCGGGTTTGGCGGCGGGCGTGGTGGAACTGGTAGACACGCTTGGTTTAGGTCCAAGTGCCGAAAGGTTTGGGGGTTCGAGTCCCTTCGCCCGCACCAGCTCATCTTGCAACTTTGTCAACGATATTACTGGGTTTCCAATGCAGGTTAATGAAACAAAAGCCGAGGGACTGAAGCGGGAATTCGCGATTGCCGTTCCCGGCGCCGAAATCGAGGAAAGCGTCACCAACCGCCTCAAGGAATTGGCGCGAACCGCCCATTTGCCGGGCTTTCGTCCCGGAAAGGCCCCGGTGTCGCTGTTGCGCAAGAAATACGGCTCAGCGGTTATCGGCGAGGTGCTGGAAAGCACTCTCAACGAGGCGTCAAAGAAGATCATGGCCGAGCGCGATCTGCGTCCCGCCGTGCGGCCGAAAATCGAGATCACCAAATTCGAGGAAGGCTCGGACCTGGAGTACACCATGGCTATCGAGGTGTTGCCCAAGATTGAGCCGCTCGACGCCTCCAGGATCACGCTGGAGCGTCTGGTCGCCGATCCCGAAGAGACCGAAATCGAAAAGGTGCTTGCGCGTCTGGCCGAGGCCAACACGACCTCCAAGCCGGTAGTCGGCGATCGCAGGTCCAAGAACGGCGATGTGTTGGTTATCGATTTTGCCGGCAAGCTGGACGGAGTGGAATTCCCCGGCGGCAAGGCTGACGGCTATTCGCTGGAGTTGGGGTCCGGCAGCTTCATTCCCGGCTTCGAGGACCAGCTTGTCGGGGCCAAGGCCGGCGATCATGTGACGGTCAAGGTCTCCTTCCCGGAAAAGTATCAGGCCGCCGGTCTCGCCGGCAAGGACGCGGTTTTCGAGGTCGATGTCAAGGAACTGCGCGAGACGGCGCCGGCTCAGGTTGATGAAGAACTGGCCAAGGCCCTGGGCGTGAAAAGCCTTGACGTTCTCAAGGAAAATATCCGCGAGGAGCATCGCAAGGAGTTCAGGGAACATTCACGCCGTCGCCTCAAGCGCTCTCTTCTGGATGCCCTGTCCGACGATCACGATTTTGAAGTACCCGAGAGCTTGCTGGAAGGCGAGTTTGAAAGCATTTGGGATCAGTTCGAAAAATTCCGCAAATCTTCCCCGCAGGAGTTCGAGAACGAGGACAAGTCCAAAAGCGATGATGACTACAAGGCCGAATTCCGCGTAATCGCCGAGCGCCGCGTTCGTCTGGCCCTGTTGATGGCCGACGTCGGTCGCCTCAATAACATCAAGGTAAACCCGGAAGACGTCCGCAAGGCGATGATGGCCGAAGCCAAACGCTTTCCCGGCCAGGAAAAAAGCATAGTCGAGTATTTCGAGAAAACTCCCGGCGCCAGGGAGGGGCTTTCCGCGACCGTTCACGAGGACAAGGTCGTCGATTTCATCATCGAAATGGCCAAGGTCACCGACAAAAAGGTTTCCGTCGAAGAACTGATGAAAGAACCCGACGAAGCGGAAGCCTCCAAGGCTAAGGGCGAGGCCAAGAAAAAAGGCAAGAAGGCGGCAAAGAAATGAAAGGCCCGGTAGAGACAAACATGAGTTATCTTATCCCCATGGTCGTGGAAACGACCAACCGTGGCGAGCGTTCCTATGACATCTATTCCCGGCTGCTCAGGGAGCGCATTATTTTCATTACCGGCGCTATTGACGATTCCGTTTCCAGCGTTGTTTGCGCGCAGTTATTGTTCCTGGAGTCCGAGAATCCCAACAAGGACATCTCGTTTTACATCAATTCGCCGGGCGGCATCGTCACTTCCGGCCTCGCTATTTATGACACCATGCGCTACATCCGGCCCGAAGTCTCCACGGTGTGCCTGGGTCAGGCGGCGTCGATGGGATCGTTGTTGCTGGCCGCCGGAAGCAAGGGCAAGCGCTACGCTCTTCCCAATTCGCGGATCATGATTCACCAGCCTTCCGGCGGCGCCCACGGTCAAGCCACCGATATCGAAATCCAGGCCAGGGAAATCCTCGCCCTGAGAAGCCGGCTGAACGCCATCTATGCGGAACATACCGGCCAACCCATTGATGTTATTGAGACGGCTCTTGAACGTGACCGTTACATGACTCCCGATGACGCCCTGAAATTCGGCCTCATTGATGAAGTCGTCACCAGCCGCCCGATGCCGGAAGATGAGGACAACGGCAAGGATGGGGTGAAAAATAACTAACGGCGCACCATATAAATGATTGGTTAAGGTTTGCCGGGTAGTTTTGCCGTCTGAGGCTTTGCTGATAAGGGGTTGTGCGCCATGCCCCCATGCAGGTAGAGTAATATCATTGAGTGAGCCGGCCACTTTAACGGTGTATCCATGAGCAAATCATCCGGCAGCGATTCGAAGAATACCCTTTACTGCTCCTTCTGCGGAAAGAGTCAGCATGAGGTCCGCAAACTGATTGCCGGGCCGACCGTGTTCATCTGTGATGAATGCGTCGAACTTTGCATGGACATTATCCGCGAGGAACACAAGGGCAGCCTGACCAAGGCAAGCGACGGCGTTCCCGCTCCGCGTGAAATTTATTCCGTTCTTGATGATTATGTAATCGGTCAGGACCACGCCAAGCGGGTGCTGGCCGTCGCCGTCCATAATCACTACAAGCGGATCAGCCACAGCACCAAGAAAAACGACGTGGAGCTGGCCAAGTCCAATATCCTGCTTATCGGGCCGACCGGCTGCGGCAAGACATTGCTGGCGCAGACCTTGGCCCGCATCCTTGATGTTCCCTTTACCATGGCCGACGCCACGACCCTTACCGAGGCCGGTTATGTAGGCGAGGACGTGGAAAACATCATCCTCAAACTGCTTCAGTCGGCGGATTACAACGTCGAGAGGACCCAGCGCGGCATCGTTTATATCGACGAAGTGGACAAAATATCGCGCAAGTCCGACAACCCGTCGATCACGCGGGACGTTTCCGGTGAGGGCGTCCAGCAGGCCTTGTTGAAAATCATGGAAGGCACGGTGGCCAGCGTGCCGCCCCAGGGCGGACGCAAACATCCTCAACAGGAATTCCTGCAAGTAGACACCACCAATATCCTGTTTATTTGCGGCGGCGCCTTTTCCGGCCTGGACAAGATCATCACGGCGCGGGGCAAGGGCACCACCATCGGTTTCGGCGCGGATGTCCGCGCCGCCGACGAGCGCAGCACCGGCGATATCCTTTGCGATGTGGAACCCGAAGACCTTTTGAAGTTCGGGCTTATTCCCGAATTTGTCGGGCGCCTGCCGATCCTTGCCACCCTTGAAGACCTTGATGAAGAGGCGCTTGTGGAAATTCTGACCAAGCCCAAGAACGCGCTGGTAAAGCAGTATCAGCGCCTGTTCGAGATGGAGGATGTGCGCCTTACTTTCTCCGACGGCGCGTTGGACACTATCGCCAGAAAGGCCGTCGTAAGAAAGACCGGCGCTCGCGGCCTGCGCTCGATCATGGAAAACATTTTGCTGGACACCATGTTCGATCTTCCGGCGTTCAAGGGCGTGGAAGAGGTCGTCATCAACCAGGAAGTTGCCGAAGATAACGCCAAGCCGCTCTATATCTATTCGGATCGGCGCGACAGCATGGAAACCAGCGCGTAGCGTCATCACTGAAGAACAAGAGGTTTTATGACTTTAATTCCCGGCGGCGAGCTTTACCCAGTTCTTCCATTGCGCGACATCGTGGTGTTCCCGCACATGATCGTTCCCTTGTTCGTCGGGCGCGAGAAGTCGGTCAGCGCCCTTGAAGACGTAATGAAGGAAGACAAGCAAATCCTGCTGCTGGCCCAGAAAAACGCCGCCCAGGACGATCCCTCCACGGATGATATTTATTCCGTCGGCACTGTTTCCACGGTGTTGCAACTGCTCAAGCTGCCTGACGGCACCGTCAAGGTGCTGGTCGAGGGCGGGCGGCGCGCCCGCGTCAATCATTACACCGACAACGAGGCTTTCTTCCAGGCCACGGCGACGCTGATCGAGGAAAAGGAAGCCGACCACCGTGAACTGGTCGCCCTGTCCCGTTCCGTGGTCGCGCAGTTCGAGCAGTATATAAAGCTCAACAAGAAAATCCCTCCCGAGGCGCTGGTTTCAATCAACCAGATCGAAGACGCAAGCAAGCTTGCCGATACGGTGGCTTCCCATTTGGCGCTGAAGATTTCGGAAAAACAGGAAGTTCTTGAAATCGAGTCAATCGTTGCGCGCCTTGAGAAAGTCTATTCCTATATGGAATCCGAAATCGGCGTTCTCCAGGTGGAAAAGAAGATACGCAACCGGGTCAAGCGGCAGATGGAAAAGACCCAGCGCGAGTATTACCTGAATGAGCAACTCAAGGCGATTCAGAAGGAACTGGGCGAGACCGAAGACGGTCGTGACGAAACCCAGGAATTCGAAGATCGCATCAAGGGAACCAAATTCAGCGCCGAGGCCCGCGATAAAGCCATGGCCGAACTGAAAAAGCTGCGTTCGATGAGTCCTATGTCAGCCGAATCAACGGTCGTTCGGAATTATCTGGAATGGATTCTCAGCATCCCCTGGAAGAAACGGAGCAGGGTCAACAAGGACATCAAACATGCCCATGAGATACTGGACGCCGACCATTACGGCCTGGATAAGGTTAAGGAACGGATACTTGAATATTTAGCCGTTCAGCAGCGCACCAACAAGATCAAGGGACCGATACTCTGTCTGGTCGGACCTCCCGGCGTCGGCAAAACATCTCTCGGCAAGTCGATCGCCCGAGCGACGGGGCGCAACTTCGTGCGGATGTCGCTCGGCGGAGTGCGTGATGAGTCCGAAATTCGCGGCCACCGGCGCACCTATATCGGCTCCATGCCCGGCAAGGTCATTCAAAGCATGAAGAAGGCCAAGGCTTCCAACCCGCTGTTTCTTCTCGACGAGGTGGACAAGATCGGCCAGGACTGGCGCGGAGACCCGGCCTCGGCGCTGCTGGAGGTTCTCGATCCGGAGCAGAATTCCGCCTTCAACGATCATTACCTGGAAGTGGATTACGACCTCTCCGACGTGATGTTTGTCACCACCGCCAACACCATGAATATCCCGATGCCCTTGCTTGACCGCATGGAGATCATCCGCATTTCCGGCTATACCGAGGATGAAAAGATCGAAATCGCCAAGCGCCATCTGATCAGCAAGCAGATGAAGCAGCACGGGCTGAAGGACAGCGAATGGTCGATCTCGGATTCCGCCTTGCGCGACATCATTCGCTATTACACCCGCGAGGCCGGCGTCAGAAATCTGGAGCGCGAAATCGCCGGTCTGACCCGCAAGGCAATCCGGCAGATACTGATGGGCGAGTGTAAAAGCATCGCGGTCACGCGGCGCAACCTGGGGAAATTCGCCGGCGTGCGCCGCTATCGTTTCGGCGAGATCGAGTTGGAAGACATGGTCGGCGTCACCACCGGGCTGGCGTGGACGGAAGTCGGCGGCGAACTGTTGTCAATCGAGGCGTTAATGGTGCCCGGCAAGGGCAAGATGACCATCACCGGCAAGCTCGGCGACGTTATGCAGGAGTCTATCCAGGCCGCCAAGTCCTTCGTGCAGTCGCGTTCGCTGGCGTTCGGCGTCAAGCCGACGGTGTATCAAACCAATGACATCCACGTCCATGTTCCCGAAGGGGCGACCCCGAAAGACGGCCCTTCGGCCGGGGTCGGCATGGTGACCTCGATCGTTTCCGTCCTCACCGGCATTGCGGTTCGCCGGGATGTGGCGATGACCGGCGAGATCACCCTGCGGGGCAGGGTGCTTCCCATCGGAGGACTTAAGGAAAAAATGCTGGCGGCCCTGCGCGGCGGCATCAAAACGGTGTTGATCCCCAAGGATAATGAAAAGGACTTGGCCGAGATACCCGACAATGTGAAACGGGGCCTGGAAATCATCACGGTTTCCAATGTGCAGGAAGTCCTTGAAAACGCGCTTGTTTCTCCTTTGGCGCCGATTGAGTGGGACGAAAAGGAAGAACTCAAGGCCGCTACCCTCGCCAAATCCCAGTCCGAAGAAGAAGACGCCGGCGGCATAATAAAACACTAAGGCTATGATCGGATCGCTATCAAAATCCCCTAAATAATTGTGGATAACAGGAGTTCTCCGATTGACGCTCTTGCCGGCGGCGATTTAGACTTCGCGCCATAACTTAATAAATCAGAGGGGGGACCAAGACTTGAATAAAAGCGATCTCGTTGCCGCCGTCGCCGACAGCGCCGGCCTGTCGAAGTCCGATGCAGCGAAGGCCGTTGATGGTGTTTTTGACGCCATCACCAAATCTCTCAAGCATGGAAAAAAAGCCTGCTTTGTAGGTTTCGGCACTTTCAGCGTGACGAAACGCGCCGCAAGCAAGGGGCGTAATCCGCGCACCGGCGCCGCCATCAACATCCCGGCCAGGAAACAGCCTAAGTTCAAGGCGGGCAAGGGATTGAAGGACGCCGTAAACTAAGTTGCCGTTCTACAATCGGCGTCAATAGCCTTTCCGGGGGGCGGCGTTTGTTCGGGCGCCGTCCGTTCGGGATTCCGGGGCGGTTAGCTCAGCTGGAAGAGCGTCACGTTTACACCGTGAATGTCGGCGGTTCGATCCCGTCACCGCCCACCATTCCTTGCTGCTTGATCATGCTTGTGACCCCATCTTATGCTGCGTCGTGCAGGGCCTCAGACACCGTATCGGGCATACGGGCAATAACACGCAGATAGCTTTGTGTGGCGGCGTCCGGCGCCCGTCGCCCCTGCTCCCAATCCCGAAGCGTGGCAGCAGGAATGCCGAAGCGCTTGGCGAAGGCGTTTTGCGACAAGCCGGTGACGGCGCGGGCGCGGCGCGCCAACATGGCCCCATGACCGCGCTCGAACTCGGCATCGGTCAGGGGGAAATCCGCATTCGGATCATCGCGGCGTTTTATTGTAGCGGTGCTTTTCTTTGTCATTGGCTTTCCTTACGCTGATTATGCGGCACACCCTGTCGCGCTGGGTAAATACGCAGACCCAAACCCGGCCATCGACCATCCCGTAGGAAACGAATCGCTCTTCGGAATAGTCGAACCGCACATCCAGAATGTCCAATCGCCGAGTGTCGGCCAGAATCCTGGCGCCGAAGGTCAGAGAAATCCCGTGCCTTCCCCGGTTGACCGCATCCTTGCTGGGGTCAAAATCGATCTGCATAGCATGGATTATACGGCAATACCGTATAGCACTGCAAGCGCCAACTCGCTCCTTGTCGATTGCCTTGGGGCGGATGTCTTGACACCTGTCATGGCACTAGATTACATCATCCCGAGAATCAGACCGGATTTCGATGGGGGTGTAGCTCAGTTGGTTAGAGCGCCGGCCTGTCACGCCGGAGGCCGCGGGTTCGAGTCCCGTCACTCCCGCCATCTTCTCCGCGCCAGACAAGGGATTCAGAACCGGGAACGGCCTTATGGATGTGATGCTTCAGCAATATTTCCCGATATTGGTATTTCTCGGCATCGCCGTCGCCATCGCCATAGCGGCGGTGGGAGCGTCTTATCTGATTGCCCGCCAGCTTCCGGACATCGAGAAGAACTCGGCCTATGAGTGCGGTTTCGAGCCGTTCGAGGATTCCCGGCAGAAGTTTGATGTACGGTTTTATCTGGTGGCTATTTTGTTTATTATCTTTGATCTTGAAGTGGCTTTCCTGTTTCCGTGGGCGATATCGCTGGGGAAAATAGGCGTTTTCGGCTTCTGGTCGATGATGATTTTCCTTGGGGTTCTCACCATCGGCTTCATCTACGAATGGAAAAAGGGAGCCTTGGAGTGGGAGTAATATCCGAAGCCGCCGCGCCGCTTTCTTCCGGGAGCGACCAGGACCTCTTGTTGAACAGGATCGCCGGTGAATTAGGCGACAAGGGGTTTGTCACCGCAAGTCTGGATGGCCTGGTCAACTGGGTGCGCACCGGATCGTTGTGGCCGATGACCTTCGGCCTCGCTTGCTGCGCTGTGGAAATGATGCACGCCGCCGTCAGCCGTTATGACATGGATCGCTTCGGGGTCGTCTTCAGGCCCAGTCCGCGCCAGTCGGATGTCATCATTGTCGCCGGCACGCTGACCAACAAGATGGCGCCGGCCTTACGCAAGGTCTATGACCAGATGGCCGAGCCGCGCTATGTGATTTCCATGGGTTCGTGCGCCAACGGCGGCGGCTATTACCATTACTCATATTCCGTGGTCAGGGGTTGCGACCGGATCGTGCCGGTGGATGTCTATGTTCCCGGCTGTCCGCCGACGGCGGAAGCGTTGATTTACGGGATCATGCAGTTGCAGAAGAAAATAAAAGGGACCGGCGCGCTTTTTCGCTGACAAATAACAATAACTATAATAATGCCGACCCGAGACAGGGGGGGGGATGGATCAGGCACTCAAGGATCTCGATGAATTTATCGCAGGCGCGCTTTCCAAGGAAGTGGTGCGCTCCGAGATCGTCAACAACGAACTGATCGTGCTGGTGCGCGCAGAGAAGATCGTCAAAGTCCTGACTTTCCTGCGCGATGACGTCAACTGCCAATTCAAGCAGTTGATGGACCTTTGCGGCGTCGATTATCCTGAACGCGAGGAACGCTTCGAGGTGGTCTATAATCTGCTCAGCCTGACCCATAACCGCCGCCTGCGCATCAAGATTCAAATCGCCGACGGCGTCCCGGCGCCTTCGGTCAGCGGCGTGTTCAGCTCCGCCAATTGGTTTGAGCGCGAGGCGTGGGATCTCTTCGGCATCTATTTCTCCGAGCATCCTGATCTTCGCCGCATCCTTACCGACTACGGCTTTGAGGGTCATCCGTTACGCAAGGATTTCCCCCTCAGCGGCTATGTGGAGGTGCGCTACGACGACGAGAAGAAGCGGGTGGCGTACGAGCCGGTCAAGATGACCCAGGAATTACGCAATTTTGATTTCCTCAGTCCCTGGGAGGGGGCCAAGGCGGAGCTTCCCGTCGGCAAGAAGGCGGAAGGGCAAGCCTGATGGCCGGCGTCGATATCAAGAACTATACCCTTAACTTCGGGCCGCAGCATCCGGCGGCCCATGGAGTTCTGCGGTTGGTGCTGGAGATGGACGGCGAGGTCGTTGAGCGGGCCGACCCTCATATCGGCCTTCTGCATCGCGGCACCGAGAAACTTATCGAGAGCAAGACCTACGTTCGGGCGGTTCCTTATTTCGACCGCCTTGATTATGTCTCGCCGCAAAATCAGGAACACGCCTACGCCCTGGCCGTCGAGAAGCTGCTGGGCATCGAGGCGCCGCCCAGGGGACAGTACATCCGGGTGCTTTACGCCGAGATCGGACGCCTGCTCAATCACATCTTCACCGTTTGCGCCTACGCCATGGATATCGGCGCCATGACGCCGATGCTCTGGGGCTTCGAGGAGCGCGAGCGCCTGATGGAGTTCTGCGAACGGGTAAGCGGCGCCCGCATGCATATGGCCTATTTCCGGCCCGGCGGCGTCGCTTTCGACATGCCTGACGGGCTGGCCGAGGATATCGCTGCCTGGTGTGAGCGCTTCCCTAAAGTGATGGATGATATTGAATCCCTGCTTACCGAAAACCGCATCTTCAAGCAGCGCTCCGTTGATATCGGCGCCGTCACCGCCGAGCAGGCTCTTGATTGGGGATTCAGCGGCCCCAATCTGCGCGCCGCCGGCGTTCCCTGGGACTTGCGTAAGTCTCAGCCCTACGACGTATATGAAAAGATGGATTTTGACATCGCCGTCGGAACTCACGGCGACTGCTATGATCGTTATCTGGTGCGCCTTCTGGAAATCCGCGAGAGCATCAAGATCGTCAAGCAGTGCCTGGAAAAGATGCCGTCCGGGCCGGTCAAGACGGATAACCGCAAGATTTCGCCGCCGCCGCGCGCCGAGATGAAAACCTCCATGGAATCGATGATCCATCACTTCAAGCTGTCCTCTGAGGGCTATCATGTGCAAAAAGGCGAAACCTATACCGCCGTCGAGGCGCCCAAGGGCGAGTTCGCCGTTTATCTGATTTCCGACGGCTCCAACCGCCCGTACCGCTGTAAAATACGCACTCCGGGGTTCGCCCACTTGCAGAGCATGGATATGCTTTCAAAAGGCCATATGCTGGCCGATGTGGTCGCCAACCTCGGCTCGCTTGACATTGTTTTCGGCGAGGTTGACCGATGAGAGATATCAAACAGCCCGCCGGCTTCGCCTTCACCGAGGAAAACGTCAAAAAGGCCGACGAGTATGTAGCCAAGTACCCGAAAGGCCGTCAGGCCAGCGCGGTCATGCCGCTGCTTTACCTTGCACAGCGCCAGAACGATAACTGGTTGCCGCCGGCGGCTATGGATTACGTCGCCGAATTCCTCGGCATGGAGCCGATCCGCGTCTACGAGATCGCCAACTTCTACACCATGTACAATCTCAAGCCGGTGGGCCGTTACCATATTCAGGTATGCACCAGCATCTGCTGCATGTTGCGCGGCTCCGACGATATTGTCGCCTCGTGCAAAAAGGTGACGGGGGTTGAATTCGGCGGAACCTCCGACGACGGCATGTTCACCTTGAGCGAGATGGAATGCCTCGGCGCCTGCGTCAACGCGCCGATGATGCAGATCAACGATGATTGCTACGAGGATTTGGACCAGGGCAGCGCCGAGTCCGTTCTCAATACGCTGAGAATCGGCGGCGCTCCGAAGGTCGGGCCGCAGAGCGCCCGCAAGGGAAGCGAACCCGGCCCCCTGAAGGGGAAGGGGTGATTTGATGCTGAAAGACAAGGATCGCATCTTCACCAATATCTACGGCTTCGAGGACATCGGCCTGACCGGCGCCCGCTCTCGCGGAACTTGGGACGGAACCAGGGAGATCATGGCCAAGGGCCGCGACTGGATGGTCAATGAGGTCAAGGTGTCCGGCCTTCGCGGTCGCGGCGGCGCCGGTTTCAGCACAGGCATGAAATGGTCGTTCATGCCCAAGGAAATCGGCGAGCGCCCCCATTACCTTGTGATCAACGCCGATGAGAGCGAACCCGGCACCTGCAAGGACCGGGAAATCCTTCGTCATGAGCCTCACAAGCTGGTGGAAGGCGCTCTACTGGCCGCTTTCGCCATGGGCGCTCACGTTGCCTACATCTATGTGCGCGGCGAGTTTTGCCGTGAAGCCGAAGTCTTGCAGCGGGCTATTGACGAAGCCCGCGAGGCCGGTCTTATCGGCAACAACGCCTGCGGGTCGGGTTGGGATTTCGAGCTGCATATCCATCGCGGCATGGGCGCCTATGTTTGCGGCGAAGAGGGGGCGCTTCTTCAGAGCCTGGAAGGCAAAAAAGGCCAGCCCCGGATGAAGCCGCCGTTCCCCGCCAATGTCGGCGTCTACGGCTGTCCGACTACGGTCAACAACGTCGAGTCGATCGCCGTTACCCCTGATATAATGCGTCGGGGCGCCGCCTGGTTCGCCGCGCTGGGGCGTCCCAACAACACCGGCATCAAGCTGTTTTGCATCTCCGGTCACGTCAATAATCCGTGTACCGTCGAAGAAGAGATGAGCATTCCCTTGAAGGAACTGATTGAAAGACACTGCGGCGGGGTGCGCGGCGGCTGGAATAACCTGATGGCGGTAATCCCCGGCGGCAGCTCGACGCCGAATATCACCAAGGAGGTGTGCGACACCGTGCTGATGGACTTTGATTCGCTGAAAGAGGCCAAGACCGGCCTCGGCACGGCGGCGGTGATCGTCATGGACAAGTCCACCGATATTTGCCGCGTAATCGCCCGTCTCTCCAAGTTCTACGCTCATGAAAGCTGCGGCCAATGCACGCCGTGCCGCGAGGGAACCGGATGGATGGCGCGAATGATGGCGCGGATAGCCGTGGGCAACGCCGCCATCGACGAAATCGATCTGCTTGAGAAGGTCTCCCGCCAGATTGAGGGACACACCATCTGCGCCCTCGGCGATGCGTCGGCGTGGCCGATTCAAGGGCTGATCCGCAATTTCCGTCCTGAAATCGAGAAACGCATAAAAGAATACCAGGCGGCGCAAGCCGTCCAGGCGGCCTAGAGGTTTTACAGATGCCTAAACTGACTATTGACGGCAGGGAAATCGAAGTCGCGGCCGGCCTGACGGTGATGCAGGCCTGCGACCAGATCGGCATTGAGCTTCCCCGCTTCTGCTACCATGAGCGCCTGTCGATCTCCGGCAACTGCCGCATGTGTCTGGTGGAGATGGAGAGGGCGCCGAGGGCGATTGCCGCCTGCGCCATGCCTGTGGGCGACGGCATGGTGATTCATACCAACACCGAGAAGGTCAAGAATATGCGCCGGGCGGTGCTGGAGTTCCTGCTTATCAACCACCCCCTTGACTGCCCGGTCTGTGATCAGGGCGGCGAGTGCGATCTTCAGGATATTACCGTCAATTACGGCATGGATCGCGGTCGCTTCCGGGAGAAAAAGCGGGCGGTGCGGGAAAAGAACTACGGCCCGCTGATCAAGCCGACGATGACCCGCTGCATCCATTGCACCCGCTGTATCCGTTTCTGTAGGGAAGTGGCCGGGGTTCCCGAACTGGGAGGGATCGGTCGCGGCGAACGCATGGAAGTGGGAACATATGTGGAAAAGGTGCTTAGTTCCGAGCTTTCCGGCAATATTATCGACCTGTGTCCGGTCGGGGCGCTGACCTCCAGACCCTATTCCTTCGCCGCCCGCCCCTGGGAGTTGAAGAAGACCGAATCTGTTGACGTGATGGACGCCGTCGGCAGCAATATCCGCGTTGACAGTCGTGGTCCGGCGGTGATGCGGGTGCTGCCCAGGATCAATGAGGATATCAACGAGGAATGGATTTCCGACAAGACCCGCTTTGCTTATGACGGCCTCAAGCGTCAACGTCTCGACACCCCTTATGTCCGGAAAAACGGCAAGCTGACGCCCGCGACCTGGGACGAGGCCCTCGCCGCCGTCGCCAAGGGCCTCAAGGGCCTCAAGGCCGGGGAGATCGCCGCCATCGCCGGCGACATGGCCGATGGCGAGTCAATGACGGCGCTGAAGGATTTGCTGGACTCGCCCAACATTGACTGCCGTCAGGACGGTGCCGCCCTGGATGGATCGAGGCGCGTCGGCTATATCTTCAACACCACCATCGCCGGCATCGAACAGGCCGGCGCCTGCCTGCTTATCGGAACCAATCCCCGCCTTGAAGCGCCGATCATCAACGCCCGCATCAGAAAACGCTCCAGGAAGGGCGGATTCGCCATTGCATCGGTTGGGCCTGATGTTGATTTAACGTATAAATACAAACACTTGGGCAACGACACTAATGTTTTGAATGAGATTGCCTCCGGTTCTCACCTCTTTGCCGAAGCGCTGAAAAAAGCCGTCCGCCCGATGCTGATCGTCGGCATGGGGGCGCTGACCAGGCCCGACGGCGGGGCCGTCCTGTCGGCGGCGCGCAAGATCGCCGAGGATTGCGGCATGATCCGCGACAACGGCGGCTGGAACGGCTTCAACATTCTGCACACGGCGGCGGCGCGGGTCGGCGGCCTTGATCTCGGCTTCCTGCCGGGCAAGGGCGGACTGGATGCCGCCGGCATTATCGACGGCGCCGCCAACGGCGTGGTGAAGGCGGTCTATCTGCTGGGCGCCGATGAAATCGACATGAGCCGTCTGGGCGACGCTTTCGTTATTTATCAGGGGCATCACGGCGACGCCGGAGCCTCGCGGGCCGATGTAATTCTTCCCGGCGCCGCCTACACCGAGAAGAACGCCACCTACGTCAACACCGAGGGCAGGGTGCAGCGGACGAGCCTTGCCGTTTTCCCGCCCGGCGAAGCGCGTGAAGACTGGAAAATCATCCGGGCGCTGTCCGAAGTTCTCGGCAAAACGCTTCCCTTTGACACCCTTTCGCAGGTGCGCGAGCGGATGGCCGAGGTAAATCCCGTCTTTGCCGCCCTGAATGAGACCAAGCCGGCGGCCTGGGGCGCTTTCGGCGGGGACGGCAAGCTTGACGCCGCGCCTTTCGTATCGCCCATTGTCAATTTTTACATGACCGATCCCATAAGCAGAGCGTCAGCCACCATGGCCGCCTGCACCGATGTGTTCGCAGCGTCTAAACGCGGAAAGACCGGAACCGATGGCTGAACTTTGGGACGGATATATCTGGCCGACGCTGTGGATCGTCATCAAGATCCTCGCCATCGTCGTGCCTCTGCTGATCGGGGTGGCTTATCTTACCTACGCCGAGCGCAAGGTGATCGGCGCCATGCAGCTTCGCCGGGGGCCGAACGTGGTCGGGCCGTTCGGCCTTCTTCAGCCGCTGGCCGACGGCGTCAAGCTGCTGCTGAAAGAGACCATAATTCCGTCCCGGTCCAACCCCGCCATCTTTATTCTGGCCCCGGCCATAACCTTTGTTTTGTCGCTGGTGGCGTGGGCGGTGGTTCCTTTCGGCGAGGGGATGGTGCTGGCCGATATCAATGTCGGCATTCTCTATCTTTTCGCCATTTCGTCGCTCAGCGTTTACGGCATTATGATGGCCGGTTGGGCCAGTAACTCACGCTATGCTTTCCTTGGGGCGCTGCGTTCGGCGGCGCAGATGGTTTCCTACGAGGTCGCCATGGGCTTCGTCATCGTTACCGTGCTGCTGTGCGCCGGTTCCATGAATCTCAGCGATATAGTCATGGCCCAGAAGGGTATGTGGTTCGTGATTCCGCTGTTTCCGATGGCGGTGATTTTCCTGATCTCGATCCTGGCCGAGACCAACCGTCACCCCTTTGATTTGCCGGAGGCCGAGGCCGAGTTGGTGGCCGGCTATAACGTCGAGTATTCGGCGATGACCTTCGCCCTGTTCTTCCTCGGCGAATATGCCTTCATGATCCTGATGTCGGCGATGACCGCCATTCTCTTCCTCGGCGGCTGGCTGCCGCCGTTTGACATGGCGCCGTTCACCTGGATACCCGGCCCGGCGTGGTTCGCCTTGAAGATCGCCTTTGTGCTGTTCGTTTTCCTGTGGGTGCGGGCCACCTTCCCGCGTTACCGCTATGACCAGTTGATGCGGCTGGGCTGGAAAGTCTTTCTGCCGCTGTCGCTGGCGGGAGTGGTGATCGTCGCCGGCGTTCTCGTCGCCTTCGGGTTGACGCCGGTGGCGGGTCAGGGGGGTATATGAGCTTTATTCGCACCGTATTCCTGACGGAGTTGGTCTCGGGCATGGCGCTGACCCTGCGTTATTTTTTCCGCGCCAAGATAACCATCAACTATCCTTATGAGAAAGGTCCGCTCAGCCCGCGCTTTCGCGGCGAACACGCGCTTCGCCGCTATGCGAACGGCGAGGAGCGTTGTATCGCCTGCAAACTGTGCGAAGCGGCGTGTCCGGCCCAGGCCATCACTATCGAGGCCGAGCCTCGCAATGACGGCAGCCGCCGCACCACGCGCTACGACATCGACATGACCAAGTGCATTTTCTGCGGCTATTGCCAGGAAGCCTGCCCGGTTGACGCTATCGTCGAAGGGCCGAATTTTGAATATGCCACCGAAAGCCGCGAGGAACTGATATACGACAAGGCTAAACTGCTGGCTAACGGCGAACGGTGGGAAACGGAACTGGCCGACCGCATCGCGGTCGAAGCCCGATACCGTTAAGGATAATGGAACGATGATCGAAGCACTGGTGTTTTACATGTTCGCCTTTGTAACCGTGGCCTCCGGGGTCATGGTTATCTCTTCGCGCAATCCGGTGCATTCGGTGTTGTTTCTAATTCTCGCTTTCTTCAATGCGGCCGGACTGTTCCTGTTGCTGGGCGCCGAGTTTCTGGCGATGATCCTGGTTATCGTCTACGTCGGAGCGGTAGCGGTGCTGTTCCTGTTCGTGGTGATGATGCTGGATATCAATTTTGTCGAAATACGCCAGGGGTTCCTTCATTATCTGCCGATAGGCGGCTTGATCGGAGTGGTGCTGATCGCCGAACTGCTGACCGTCATCGGCAGTCGGGTCATGGTTCCTGATGCTGCGGAAAAAGGAGCGGCGCCGATGCCGTCTCTTGAGGCTACTGCCAATACCAATGCGTTGGGCGAATTGATCTACACCCATTACATTTATTTATTCCAGGCGGCGGGACTCATTCTGCTGGTGGCGATGATCGGCGCCATTGTCCTCTCTCACCGCAGCCGCAAGGGCGTCCGCAGGCAGAATATTTCAGACCAGATAGCGCGTCGCGCCGAGGAATCGGTCAAAACCCGCAAGGTCGAGTCGGGGAGGGGCATCTGATGTCGGTAATCGGCCTGTCCCATTACCTGAGCGTCGCCGCCATCCTGTTTGTGCTGGGGATTTTCGGGATTTTTCTCAATCGCAAAAACGTAGTCATCATCCTGATGTCAATCGAGTTGATGCTGTTGGCGGTCAATATCAATCTGGTGGCCTTCTCCGCCGAGATGCACGACCTTGTCGGTCAGGTTTTCGCCATGTTCATTCTGACCGTCGCCGCCGCCGAGACCGCCATCGGGCTGGCTATTCTGATGGCCTTTTTCCGTAATCGCGGCACCATCGCCGTCGAAGACATCAACTCGATGAAGGGCTGAGAAATTGCCGACAACCCTTGAAGCGATAATAATTCTGGTTCTTCTGGTTGTTCCGGGCTTTTTGTGCTGGCAGTTAATTTCATCCAGGATGCCGAGTACGTTTGTATCCGATGCGCATTCAGTATTAACTTTTTTGTTTTTCAGCACGTTAATCCATGTCTTGGCCTCGCCGGTTACTATTTGTTTATCAAGTCAAATCGTGGCGTTCAGCAGCTCCTTGAAAAGCATAGACGCAAATAATCAAGTTTTTTGGGATTGGGCTGTTTTTGCCTGGGTAATATTTGTTTTATTTGTTATGCCCATAGTGGTGGCTTGGTTTGTTTCTTGGTTATGGAAAAAGAATCGGCTTCAATGGATTCTTGGTAAATTTGGCCTTTCCCTTGTTCAAAAAACGCCAAAGGCTTGGGATTGGTTTTTTCTCACTCATAACAAAGAAGGGTATTGGGTTGTTGCTGAAATGGACGATGGCGCATTGGTCGGCGGAGAGTTCGGCGGGGAATCATTTTCATCACTTTCTCCACATAAAGAAGACCTATATCTAGAAAGCGCTTACTATGTGGATGAAAATCATATTTTTCTTGGCCTGATACCAAATAATGCCGGCGTCTGGATAAACGGAGACAAGGTTAAGGCATTATTTTTCTACAGTGTTAGCAAAGGAGATTAAAAATGAGTCAGCATCGAATTATTGATTTATCAGGCAATAATGTCGGCAGGGGAGTCAGGCCATCTTCGGATGCCGGCCCAATGCCGGAAATGAAACCTCACCCATCCGGTGTCAAGCCTGTGACCATGAGAGGCCTATCCGCAACCCGTTGGGCTTCTGTCCGTCCCGGTGATCAGAAACCGCAAGCGGCGCCCACGCCGGACAAAAAAAAGAAATAAGTAGAATTCCGTGTACACAGCTATCGTCTTCCTGCCGCTTTTCGGAGCGATGATCGCCGGGGCCATGGCCTTTTCCTCGCCCGAGGACGAGAAGGCCATGGCGCGTATCGACAAGACGGCGCAGTGGGTCGCCTGCGGCGCCATGATGCTGTCCGCCCTGCTGGCGATAAATATGTTTGCGGACGTGGCCTTCGGCGGCAAAGCCGGCGTCATTCATTTGCTTGCCTGGATCGATTCCGGAACCCTGGAGGTTTCGTGGGCGCTCAGACTGGATACGCTGTCGGCGGTGATGCTGCTGACCGTTTCCATCACCTCGACGGTAATCCACGTTTATTCAATCGGTTACATGGGCCATGATTCGTCGGTTCCGCGCTTTATGTCGTATCTCAGCCTGTTCACTTTCTGCATGTATATGCTGGTGACTTCGGACAATCTGGTACAGCTTTTCTTCGGCTGGGAGGGCGTCGGCCTGATGTCCTACCTGCTGATCGGCTTCTGGTATGACAAGCCCTCGGCCAATGCCGCCGCCATCAAGGCTTTCGTCGTCAACCGGGTCGGCGATTTCGGCTTCGCATTGGGCATTTTCGCCACCTTCGTGTTGTTTGACTCGGTGAACTTCGACACCATTTTCGCCGTGGCTCCCGGCAAGGCCGCCGCCGTGATGAACGTCTTTGGAATCGAGTTCCACGCCCTGACCGTGATCTGTCTGCTGCTGTTCGTCGGCGCCATGGGCAAGTCGGCTCAATTAGGGCTGCACACATGGCTTCCCGACGCTATGGAAGGCCCGACGCCGGTTTCCGCCCTGATTCACGCCGCCACCATGGTCACCGCCGGCGTTTTCATGGTGGCGCGACTGTCGCCGCTGTTTGAGTACTCGGACACGGCGTTAGCGGTGGTCACCGTCGTCGGCGGCTCGACCGCCATCTTCGCCGCCACCATCGGCTGCGTGCAGAATGACATCAAGCGGGTAATCGCCTATTCCACCTGCTCGCAGTTGGGTTATATGTTTTTCGCCATCGGCGTTTCGGCCTATTCGGCGGGCGTATTCCATCTGATGACCCACGCCTATTTCAAGGCGCTGTTGTTCCTCGGCTCCGGGTCGGTAATTCACGCCATGTCGGACGAGCAGGATATGCGCCGGATGGGAGGCATCTGGAAGTCGATCCCCGTCACCTACGCCATGATGTGGATCGGCAGTCTGGCGCTGGTGGGCATCCCGCCGTTCGCCGGCTTCTATTCCAAGGATATCGTTCTTGAGGCGGCCTACGCCGCCCATACCGGCGTCGGCGCTTATGCCTTCTGGATGGGGATCGCCGCCGCTACCTTAACCGCGTTTTATTCGGGACGGCTGTTGTTCATGACCTTCCACGGCAAACCCAGGGCCGATGCCGAGACAATGTCTCATATTCACGAATCGCCCAAGGTGATGCTGATCCCGCTGCTGGTGCTTTCGGTGGGCGCCATGTTCGCCGGAAAGATCGGCTATGATTACTTCGTCGGCCACAACGCGGCCGATTTCTGGGGCGCTTCAATCCTGATCCTGCCCGTCCATGACGCTCTTGAGGCGGCTCACCATGTGCCGACATGGGTGAAATACCTGCCGCTGGCAGTCGGCGGCGGCGGCATTTTTGCGGCCTTCGTCATGTATGTGGTCGCGCCGGGCATTCCGGGGGCTTTGGCCGGAACTTTCAGCGGCGTGTACAAATTCCTGCTCAACAAGTGGTACTTTGACGAGCTTTACGACTTCCTGTTCGTGCGGCCGGCGTTCATGCTGGGCAGGGGCTTCTGGAAGTCGGGCGACGGCGCCCTGATCGACGGCGTCGGTCCCGACGGCGTTGCCGCCGCGACCTTGAATTTGGCCAAAAGGGCGTCGCAATTTCAGTCCGGCTACCTTTATCACTACGCCTTCGCCATGTTGGCCGGGGTCGTCGTGTTGATAACCTGGTATCTGTTCATGGCGATGGGGTGAGGGGAGCATGAGCGATTTTCCACTCCTCTCGGTGGTGGCCTTCCTGCCTTTGGTCGGGGCGGCCTTCATTTTGTTCATACGCGGCAGCGACGAGATCGTGGCGCGTAATTGCCGGAACGTGGCGTTGTTAACGTCTATGTTCACTTTCCTGGTGTCGCTGGCCGTCTGGATCAACTTCGACAACACGACGGCCGACTTCCAGTTCGTCGAGAAACTGGCGTGGATGCCCTACTACAAGATTTCCTATTACCTCGGCGTCGATGGTATTTCGATGCTGTTCGTCATGCTGACCACTGTGTTGACGCCGATAGCGGTGGGGGTCAGTTGGCAATCCGTCACCAGCCGCGTCAAGGAATACATGATCGCCTTCCTGGCCCTGGAAACGATGATGATCGGCATGTTTTGCGCTCTTGACATCGTTCTCTTCTACATTTTCTTCGAGGCGGTGCTGATTCCCATGTTTCTGATCATTGGCGTATGGGGCGGACCTCGTCGCGTCTATGCCGCCTTCAAGTTCTTTTTGTATACGCTACTCGGCTCGGTGCTGATGCTGCTGGCGTTGCTGGTTATGTATTATACGGCCGGCACCGCCGAGATTCCGCTGCTGATGCAGTACAAGTTCCCGGTTCACCTGCAGGTCTGGCTGTGGCTGGCTTTCTTCGCCTCCTTCGCCGTCAAGGTGCCGATGTGGCCGGTGCATACCTGGCTGCCCGACGCCCATGTCGAGGCGCCGACGGCCGGCTCGGTAATTCTGGCGGCGGTATTGTTGAAGTTCGGCGGCTATGGATTCCTGCGTTTTTCGCTGCCCATGTTCCCCGACGCTACGATTGAATTCGCGCCGCTGATCTTCACCCTCAGCATTATCGCCGTGATCTACACCTCGCTGGTGGCGCTGGTCCAGGAGGACATGAAAAAGCTGATCGCCTATTCCTCGGTGGCTCACATGGGGTTTGTCACGGCGGGAACCTTCTCCCTGACCCTGCACGGCATCGAGGGCGCCATCTACACCATGCTCAGTCACGGCGTCGTCTCCGCCGCCTTGTTCATGATCGTCGGCGTCGTCTATGACCGCATACATTCACGCGATATCGCCGCCTACGGCGGTCTGGTGCATCGCATGCCGATCTATGCGTGGACTTTCATGCTGTTCATGCTGGCGTCGGTCGGGCTTCCGGGGACCGGAGGCTTTGTCGGTGAATTCCTGGTGCTGCTGGGAGTCTTCGAGGTCAATACCGTGGTGGCGGCGCTGGCTTCCACCGGCGTCGTTCTGGGCGTCGCTTATATGCTGTACCTTTACCGACGGGTCGTTTTCGGCAAGCTGACCAAGGAAGACCTTATGAACATCGCCGACATGAACGGTCGTGAAATCCTGGTTTTCGCGCCGCTGGTAGCGCTGGTCCTGTGGATGGGCGTCTATCCGACGCCGTTCCTCGACGTTATGCATGTTTCGGTGAGCAATCTGGTCAATCATGTCAATGAGACGCGAGCGTTGACCGGCTTCGCCGAAATGATTGGACATTAGGAGAGGACTGAAGTGACGCCTTTAGCGGAAATTCCGAACCTGATCCCGGCCTTGCCGGAAATTTTCATGGCCTTGGCGGCGATGGCGCTGCTGATGCTCGGCGTCTCCCACAAGGAGGACGCCGTTGACGCCGTCGCCGCCCTCAAACACACCCGCCTTATTTCGTATTTGGCGGTTATCACCTTGTTTTTGGCTTTGCTGCTGGTGACGACCGTGGCCGGCGGCGGACGCATGACTTCGTTCAACGGCATGTTTATCGGCGATCCCTTTGCCGCCTTCTTCAAGGTTTTGGTATTGATCGCCTCGGCGCTGGCTATCGTCATCTCCCAAAGTTATCTGGAGCGCCAAGGCTCCGTCCGCTTCGAGTTCGCCGTGCTGGTCCTGTTCGCCACCATCGGCATGATGATGATGATTTCGGCCAACGATCTTATCTCGCTTTATGTGGGGCTTGAGATGCAGAGTTTGTCGCTTTATGTGCTGGCGGCTTTCCAGCGCGATGACGGGCGCTCGACGGAGGCCGGGCTTAAATATTTTGTTCTCGGCGCGCTGGCCTCGGGAATGCTGCTGTACGGATCATCGCTGATCTACGGCTTCACCGGGACCACCAATTTCGAGACGCTGGCCGGGTTGTTGCACAGTGGGCATGGGACCGTGTCGTCGGGCGTCGTCTTCGGCATCGTGTTTATTCTCGCCGGCTTGGCCTTTAAGGTCTCGGCGGTTCCGTTCCATATGTGGACGCCCGACGTCTACGAGGGCGCGCCGACGCCGGTCACCGCCTTCTTTTCGGTGGGACCGAAACTGGCGGCGATGGCGTTGTTCATCCGGGTGATGATCGGCCCCTTCGGCGATCTGGTGAGCGAATGGCAACAGATCGTGGTGCTGGTTTCCATGGCGTCGATGGTCCTCGGAGCCTTTGCCGCCGTCAATCAGACCAATATCAAAAGGCTGATGGCGTACAGCTCCATCGGTCACGTCGGATACGCGCTGATCGGTCTGGCGGTCGGCAACGAAGCGGGAATTCGCGGAATTCTGATCTATCTGGCTATCTATCTGTTCATGAATATCGGCGCCTTTGCCTGTATTTTGTGCATGCGCCGGGGTGATCGCATGGTCGAGAACATCTCAGACCTCGCCGGACTGTCCAAGAGCCACCCGATGGTGGCGCTGGCCTTCACCATTTTCATGTTCTCAATGGCGGGAATTCCGCCGTTGGCCGGGTTCTTCGGCAAATTCTATATCTTCCTGGCGGCGATGGAGGCGGAGCTTTACGCGCTGGCCGTCATCGGCGTGCTGGCCAGCGTGGTCTCCGCCTTCTATTACCTGAGGATCGTCAAGATCATGTACTTTGACGATCTCGGCGAGACCCTTGAAAAATCCATCGGCGCGGATATCTCCGTGGTATTGCTGGGGGCCGGTCTGCTGATTATGTTCTTTATCCTTTACCCTTCTCCCGTTCTTTCCGCCGCCGCCGCCGCCACCGCCGCGCTGTTTTGATCGTTGCCGTTGTTGACTATGGCCGGCCTTCCCGATTTCTTCCGTTTGACGGCGTTGGACCGCGTTGACGGAACCAACGCCGAGGCCAAGCGCATGGCGGAGTCCGGCGCCGCCGAAGGCGCGGTCGTAATGGCCATGGAGCAAAGCGCCGGGCGCGGCAGACAGGGCCGGTCATGGCAGTCTCCGCCCGGCAATCTTTATTGTTCCATACTGCTGCGTCCCGACTATCCGGCATCCATGGCCATGCAGTTGACCTTCGTCGCCGCCGTCAGTCTGGCCGAGGCGGTGGCGGCGGCGTTGCCCCAGGGGACGGTGGTGACCTGCAAGTGGCCCAACGACATTCTGGTAGAGGGCCGCAAGGTCGCCGGCATCCTGCTGGAAACGTCGTCCGTCGGCATTACCGGCATGCTTGAGTGGCTGGTGGTGGGAGTCGGCGTTAATATCGCCCGGCATCCGGCGGATGTTGAGTTCCCGGCGACCTCGTTGTGCGCCGAAGGAGCTGCGGACATCGCCCCGGCGGCGCTTCTCGCCGGTTTCTGCCGTTGTTTTCTGTCGTCCATGACGACATGGCGGAGCCTTGGATTCGCCGCCGTCCGCGCCGCCTGGCTCAAGCGCGCTTATGGGCTGGGGGAAGCGATAGAGGTGCGGCTGGCGGGCGAAACCTTGCGCGGATCATTCCAAACTATCGACAAGAACGGAGCGCTGGTGTTGCGCCGGAACGGCCAAGAGCGCAGGATTACTGCCGGAGATGTGTTTATGAGCGGAGAAACCGATGCTGCTGGCTATTGATTCCGGCAACACCAATATCGTCTTTGCCGTTTTCGGCGACGAAGGGGCGCTCCTTGGCGAGTGGCGTTCTTCGTCCGCCGCTGATCGCACCGCCGACGAACATGGGGTGTGGCTCAAGCAGTTGTTCGAGATGAAGGGGATCGACGCTGCGGGCATCGACGCGGCCATTATCGCCACCGTGGTGCCGGCCACGCTTTTTGACCTCAAGACCTTGTGCCGCAGGTATTTCGATTGTGAACCCATGGTGGTCGGCGAAGCCGACGTCAAACTGGGGCTGAAAATCCTCATGAACCATCCGGAGGAGGTGGGCGCCGACCGCCTGCTCAACGCCATCGCCGCCCACAAGCGTTACCACGGCCCGCTGATCGTTGTCGATTTCGGCACCGCCACCACCTTCGACGTGGTTGACGGCGACGGCAACTACTGCGGCGGCGCCATCTCGCCGGGCATCAACTTGTCGCTGGAGGCCCTGCATCTGGCCGCCGCCAAGCTTCCGCGCGTCGCCATCGAGCGTCCCGACAAGGTAATCGGCAAGGGCACCATCAGCGCCATGCAGTCCGGCATCTTCTGGGGCTATGTCGGCATGATCGAGGGACTGACGGCGCGCATCAGCGAGGAATTCGGCGCCGACATGACCGTCATCGCCACCGGCGGGCTGGCGACGCTATTCGCCCCGTCCGTAAAGTGCATCGGGCATGTTGACCCGCACCTTACCCTGGATGGCCTTTTCGCCGTTCACCGGCTTAATACAAAATGAAAAAACCACGGATGAACGCATGGCGGTCCTTGCGCTTTCCCCTCCTTACCAAGGAGGGGTCAACCCCCTCTAACTCCCCCTTGAAGCAAGGGGGAGGATTTTTCAGAACAGATCATGACGAATAACCCCGGCGACGAATTGCTGTTCGTCCCTCTCGGCGGAGCGGGGGAGATCGGCATGAACTTCACCCTCTACGGCTTCGGTGCGCCTGACCGCCATCGCTGGCTGGCGGTCGATCTGGGGATCACCTTCGCCAACGGCACAATCCCCGGCGTTGACGTGATCATGCCCGACCCCGCTTTCATCGTTGAGCGCCGCCACAGCCTTGACGGACTGGTGCTGACCCACGGCCACGAGGACCATATGGGGGCTGTCGCCTACCTGTGGGACAGGCTCAAGTGTCCCCTCTACGCGACGCCGTTCACCGCCTCTCTCCTTAGGCGCAAGCTGCGCGAGGCGGGGCTGGAGGACAGGGCGCCGATAACCGAAGTCCCCCTCGGCAAGCGCTTCCGGGTAGGACCGTTCGACCTGCAATTGATCGCCATTACCCATTCCATACCCGAAGCCGGCTCGCTCGCCGTCCGTACCCCATTGGGAACGGTTCTGCACAGCGGCGACTGGAAGTTTGACTCCGGCCCGGTAATCGGCCCCACCACCGACGAGGAAGCCTTTCGCCGCCTCGGCGACGAGGGGGTGCTGGCCATGGTCAGTGATTCAACCAACGCTTTTTCTCCGGGCAGTTCCGGTTCCGAAGCCGACCTGCTGGAAAGTTTCACCGCTTTGATCAGAGCCTGTAAAAAGCGCGTCGTCATTACCTGCTTCGCCACCAATGTCGCACGGCTGCAAACCATTGCCGCCGCCGCCCGCGCCAATAAGCGCGACGTAGTGCTGGTCGGACGCTCTCTCGTGCGCATCAACGAGGCGGCGCGTGAGAACGGCTACCTCGCCGCCACGCCGGCGTTCCTGGACGAAGACGACGCCGGTTACATGCCCCGCGACAAGGTGTTGATTATCTGTACGGGTAGCCAGGGAGAAGTACGCTCGGCGCTGGTCCGCATAGCCGAACGCAATCACAGAAATATCGTTCTTGAACAAGGTGATACGGTAATCTTCTCATCTAAAATCATACCCGGCAATGATATCGCCATCGGTCGTCTGCAAAACCAGTTGGTGCGCCAGGGGATCGAGGTGATGACCGAGAGGGATCATTTTGTCCATGTCTCCGGCCATCCCGCCCGCGACGAGTTGGCCCGCATGTACGGGCATATACGCCCGACCGTTTGCCTCCCGGTCCATGGCGAGCTGCGCCACATGGAGACGAACGCCGGTCTGGCCCGCGCCTGCGGCGTCGGCAAAACGCTGATTGCCGAAAACGGGTCGATAGTGCGTCTGGCGCCGGGTGAAATCACTATCACCGGCGAGGCGCCGTCCGGTCGCCTGGTGGTGGAGGGAAGGCGGGTCGTCTCCCTGAACGGCGCTCTGGTGCGCGGACGCAACAAGGCCGTCTATAACGGCTCGGCGGTGATCACGGTGGTTGTTGACTACGAGGGCAACCTGTTTGACGATCCGCAAATGGTCACCATGGGCCTGATCGACGGCGAAAACGGGGAGGAAGAGGCAATGGACGACCTGATCTATGACGCCATCGCCGATGCTCTTGAGGGCATGACGAAAAGCAAGCGCCGCGACGATGACAAGGTGCGCCATGACTTGCGGATTGCCGCCCGCCGCGTTTTCAATCATGCCTTGGGCAAGAAGCCGGTGACCACCATCCATCTGGTAAGGGTGTAACCCCGCTGATGTCGTGGTATTGCGCCTACGCCGCCGCCCGCCCCCACCACCACGCCTACCACGACAACGAATACGGTTTGCCGCTGAATGACGAGCGGGCGCTGTTTGAGCTTCTGTCGATAGAGATATTCCAGGCCGGGCTGTCGTGGGACCTGATCCTCAAAAAACGGGCTTCCACCGTCGCCGCCTTTGACGGCTTTGACGTGGATGCCGTGGCCGCCTACGGGGAACATGACGTAGTCCGGCTGCTGGCCGACCCCGGCATTATCCGCAATCGCCTGAAGGTGGAATCGATCATCAATAACGCCAATACGGTAATCGCCCTGCGCGAATCCGACGGCGGGTTCGCCGCCTGGATCGCCGCCCGTCACCCGCAAAACCGCGCCGGATGGACCAAGTCGTTCAAGCGGACTTTCAAGTTCATGGGGCCGGAGATCGTCAACGAGTTCCTGATGTGCATAGGCTATCTTCCCGGCGCTCACCACCGGCAATGCGAGGCCTATAACCGCATCGCAAAAATCGGCCCGCCGTGGATGAAAGCGGACCCCAAGGTGTACGAAGACGGGGAAGAGTAGAGAGGCTTCGCTTGTTGAAACCGCAAATATAATTGCGTTTATACTGATTTATTATCCATATCGTGTATAAATGGATATAAATGGATATAAACAGATATAGCCAGACCATGGATCCTATCAAAAATCCTTTTTCTCCCGGTGCCGGTTCGCCGCCCCCTGAGTTGGTGGGGCGAGACCCCGTTCTTGAACAGGCGCGAATTTTGTTGGGCAGAGTAAAGCAGAAAAAATCCGAAAAAAGCATGCTGTTGACCGGTTTGCGGGGGGTGGGCAAGACGGTGCTGTTAAACGAAATCAAACGCATGGCGGACAGCGCCGGATACCGCACCATTTCTATCGAAGCGCACGAAGGCAAAGCATTGGCCCCGCTGATTGCTCCGCACTTGCGGAGCCTTCTCTATGATCTGGACCGGATTGCCGGAACCGGAAACAAGGTCAAGCGCGGTCTGGCTGTACTTCGCAGCTTTATCGGCGCTCTCAAGCTTACGATGGGCGATGTCAGCATCGGATTGGACATTGACCCGGAAAGGGGGTCGGCTGACAGCGGCGATTTGGAAATTGACCTGCCCAATCTCTTCATCGCAATCGGCGAAGCGGCGGAGGATCGCAAGAGCGCAGTGGCTATCTTTATTGATGAGATTCAATACTTCAGCAAGAATGAATTGAGCGCATTGATCATGGCGATGCACAAGATTCAACAGCTTCAACTGCCCCTGGTATTGCTGGGCGCAGGGCTACCTATCCTTCCCGGTCTGGCGGGCGAATCAAAATCGTATGCCGAGCATCTCTTCAGCTTCCCGAATATTGGCGCACTCTCGCAAGACGATAGTGCGAAAGCGTTGCAGGAGCCTGCACAAAAAGTTGGGGTTACTTTTGAGAATGCAGTGTTGGATGAGGTTTTTAATCTGACGAAGGGGTATCCGTATTTTCTTCAGGAATGGGGCTACATAGCTTGGAACTTAGCAACAGCGAGTCCGATTACCTTGCAGGTTGTTCGTGATGCAAAAAATACAGTTATTGCACGTCTCGACGAGAACTTTTTTCGGGTGCGTTATGATCGACTAACGCCAAGTGAAAAGAATTTTCTACGAGCAACAGCAGAGCTTGGGCCGAGGGCGCATCGCACCGGTGATATCGCTGAGATTCTGGTGGTTAAGATTACCAGTCTCGGCCCCGTTCGCGCCAAGTTGATCAACAAAGGGATGATCTATAGCCCTGCGCACGGTGACTTGGATTTCACGGTCCCTCTCTTTGATGATTTCATGATCCGCACGATACCCACATTCAAACGGCAGTCAGCAGCTTGATAATACCGTATGTTGTCATAGCGATTCAATATATGGTATCTAACCGATATTGGTTTTACGTTCCCGCAACTTCAGTGAATAGCCGTTAGATAATGACTTCTCATATCATTGCCATCGCCGGCGACCACGGCGGCTTCCAATTAAAAGCCGATCTGAAAGTCTTTATCGGCGAGATGGGCCACGAGGTTATCGACCTCGGCTGCGACGGCCCCGAGTCGGTCGATTACCCTGATTTCAGCTATGCCCTAGCTGCCGCCATCAGGGAGGGCCGGGCCGGGCGCGGCGTTCTGATCTGCGGAAGCGGCATCGGCGTCAGCATCGCCGCCAACCGTTATCCTGAAATCCGGGCGGCGCTGATTCATGACGCTCTGGGCGCCCGCCTGTGCCGCCTCCATAACGACGCCAACGTCATCTGCTTCGGCGGACGGATGATCGGCGTCGATTTGGCGCGTGATTGCCTAAAGATTTTCCTTGAAACCGGGTTTGAAGGCGGACGTCACGCCCGCCGCGTCGAAAAACTTTCCCATCCTCAGTGAAGGTGTTTTTTTAATGTCCGTAAACTCTACCGAATACAACAGCCGCTTCTTCGGCGAATCCCTGGCGGAAAGGGACCATGACATCTACCGCGCCATCCGTGACGAACTTTCGCGCCAGCAAAATCAAATCGAGTTGATCGCCTCCGAAAACATCGTTTCCCGCGCCGTGCTTGAAGCCATGGGGTCGGTGATGACTAACAAGTACGCCGAAGGTTATCCCGGCCGCCGCTATTACGGAGGCTGCGAGTATGTCGATGTGGCCGAGGCGCTGGCTATTGAGCGGGCCAGGAAACTTTTTAACTGCGAGTTCGCCAACGTCCAGCCTCATTCCGGCGCCCAGGCCAACGGCGCGGTTTATCAGGCGCTGCTGAAACCCGGCGCGACTTTAATGGGCATGTCGCTGGCGGCGGGCGGGCATCTTACCCATGGCGCCGCCCCGGCCCAGTCGGGGAAATGGTTCAACGCCGTGCAATACGGCGTTCGGCGCGAAGACGCCCGCATTGATTTTGATGAAGTCGAACGGCTCGCCATGGAAAACAAGCCGGAGTTGATCGTCGCCGGCGGTTCGGCCTATCCGCGAATCATTGATTTTGAGCGTTTCCGCGCCATCGCCGACAAGGTAGGGGCCTATCTGATGGTCGATATGGCCCACTTCGCCGGACTGGTCGCCGCCGGTGTCCATCCCAGCCCGCTGCCCCACGCCCATATAGTGACCACCACCACTCACAAGACCCTGCGCGGCCCTCGCGGCGGCATGATCCTGTCCAATGATCCCGAGTTAGGAAAAAAGATCAATTCCGCCGTCTTTCCCGGACTCCAGGGAGGGCCGCTGATGCACATCATCGCCGCCAAGGCGGTGGCCTTCGGCGAGGCCCTGCAACCGGAGTTCAAGACCTATGCCGCCAATGTCGTCGACAACGCCAAGGTTCTCGCCGCGACTCTTGTCGAGCGCGGTCTCGATATCGTTTCCGGCGGCACCGACACCCACTTGATGTTGGTCGATCTCAGGCCGATGAAGCTGACCGGAAGGGACGCCGAAGTCAGTCTGGAGCGCGCCCATATGACCTGTAACAAAAACGGCATTCCCTTTGACCCCGAAAAACCGATGGTGACCTCCGGGGTGCGGCTGGGAACGCCGGTGGGGACCACGCGGGGCTTCGGGCCGAAGGAATTTCGTCGGGTCGGCGAACTGATCGGCGATGTGCTGGCCGGTCTTTGCCGTAATCACGATGACAACGGCGCCGCCGAGGGCAAGGCGCGCGCCGAGGTTGCCGAATTATGCAACAGATTTCCGGTTTATTCAGGTTTATAACTAGGGGGAGGGGATAATTCATGCGCTGTCCGTTTTGCGGTCATGGAGATACGCAGGTCAAGGATTCACGTCCGACCGAGGAAAACGCAACCATTCGCCGGCGGCGTTTTTGTCCCTCGTGCGGATCGCGGTTTACCACTTTCGAGCGGGTTCAGCTTCGTGAACTGTCGGTGGTCAAGAAAGACGGCGCCAAAGCGCCGTTCGACCGCGACAAAGTGTTGCGTTCGCTCAAAATCGCCTTGCGCAAGAGGCCGGTTGAAGACGACCAGATCGAGCGCATCGTCAACGGCATCCAAAGACGTCTGGAAACTCTCGGCGAGAGCGAAATTCCCACCAAGGTCATCGGCGAGATGATTATGGAAAACCTCGCCAATATGGATCAGGTGGCCTATGTGCGCTTTGCTTCGGTCTACCGTAACTTCCACGAGGCCAAGGACTTCAAGGACTTCGTCGGAACGCTGGATGGCTACGAAAAAGACTGAGAACAGCGACGCCGACAACATGCGCGCCGCTTTGGCGCTGGCGCGTCGGGGCTTGGGAAACGCATGGCCCAACCCGGCGGTCGGTTGCGTGCTGGTGCGCGAGGACTTGCAGGGAATGGTGGTCGGGCGGGGCTGGACCCGACCGGGAGGCCGTCCTCACGCCGAGGCCGAGGCGCTCCGCCGCGCCGGCGACAAGGCCCGTGGCGCCGCCGCCTACGTCAGTCTGGAGCCGTGCGATCATCATGGGCAAACCCCTCCCTGTTCCCAGGCACTGATCGACGCCGGCATTGTCCGCGCCGTAATCGCCATAGAAGACCCCGATCCGCGAGTCTCGGGAAAGGGAATCGCCCGCCTGCGGGCCGCCGGCGTCAAGGTTGTAGAAGGCGTATTGGAAGACGAGGCGCGGCAAGCCAACCTGGGATTTATCCTTAAGATAACAAAGCAACGCCCGCTGTTCGCCCTCAAACTGGCGACCGACGGCGTTGGGCGCATTCCGGCGCCGGGCGACGCGGAAAAAGGGATCACCGGGTCTCTCGCCCGTCAACGGGGACACCTGCTGCGCGCTTGCCATGACGGGGTTCTGTTCGGCGTCGGCACCGTGCTGGATGACGATCCTGAATACACTTGCCGTTTGCCGGGGATGAGTGAACACTCGCCTGTCCGGGTGCTTTTGGACCCGCAATTACGTCTGCCGGTTAATGCCAAGCTGTTGCAAACGCTGGATAAAGCTCCGTTATGGGTGATCGTCGGGACAAAACCGGCGATCAACCGCGACATCTATCCCGACTCGAAAAATCTGGAATTTATCGTCGCCGGGGAGGTGGATGAGAATGACCGTCCGACGCCGCGCTGGGTGGCAGGCGAACTTGCCCGTCGCGGCTTGACCCGGATACTGATCGAGGCAGGCCCCAAGGTGACGGCGGCGTTTTTGCGCGATGATCTGGTTGACCGGATTTTTTGGTTCAAGACGAAGCAGCCGCTGAAAGACGCCGGCGTCGCCGCCTTCGACGCCTTGACCGCCGCCCGGCAATTCGTCAAAACAGCGGTCCACGATCTGGGCGACGATATTCTCGAAATCTATCAGCGGACGGGTTAGTAGAGCGGGTTGCGACCGGATGGACAGCGGAAAATCGGCTCGGCCCAGGGCCGATAAGTCCGCTTTTGCCGATTCTCCTTGCTCCTCAGTCATTTTGATGGCACAGAATTTCATGAGTTTAATGAGTCCTGACCATGGGCTATAGTGTCTCTGCTCAGAGTTGCAATGAGGTCCAGGGAACGGCAATGCCCCCGCCATCGCGAATCGAACGGCTGTACAATCAAAAGAAGATGAAGATGACGGGCCGGCAAAACGCACGTCAAACTGATTATGGCTGAAACCGTTCGTGTTTATCGGCAGATATCTCTGCCCGGACTCTGCCCTGTCGAGACGGCTGTACAAGCATTGTCCGAAGGCGGCGCTGAGAAACGGGGAGCGATCTCTACTCGGCGTGAAGTGGTTGACTTCATTCTCGATTTGATCGGCTACACGGCTGACCGTCCTCTTTATGAGAAAAAGCTGCTCGAACCATCATTCGGCAATGGTGATTTTCTCTTGGCGGCAATCGAAAGGCTAATTGCGGCATACCAATACGGAAGAAAACAGAAACCACTTGAAGTCGCCTCCCTCATGTCGTGCATATGCAGCGTGGAACTTCATCGCGACACATTTATCGCAACGGGCAATCGCATTGATGCATTACTCGATACAAGCGGATTCAAGAAAAATGACCGTCGCGCTCTTCTTGACGCATGGCTCACGCATGGAGATTTTCTCCTTACGTCCTTACCCGGCGATTTTGACTATGTAGCAGGCAACCCTCCATACATTAGACAAGAACTCATCCCCGATGCCTTGATGGCTGAGTACCGGCGCCGTTTCCGGACAATATATGACCGCGCCGATATCTATGTGCCATTCATCGAAAAATCGCTTTCGCTGCTTCGCGAAAGAGGTACGCTGGGGTTTATTTGTGCTGATCGCTGGATGAAGAATCGTTATGGGGGGCCATTGCGACGCCTCGTGGCAGAGAAATATCACCTTAAATTCTTTATCGACATGGTGGATACGCCGGCCTTCCACTCTGACGTGATTGCTTATCCGGCGATCACAATAATTGCAAACGAACCGCCGGGACCGACGCGACTGGCCCATCGCCCGGAAATTAATGAAAAGGCGCTTTCCTCGCTTGCCGAGACGATGTTAAACGGCAGTGGAACGCTGAACGGGACAGTGGAGGTAATAGAGCAGGTCAGCGCCGGGAAAGAACCTTGGATACTCGAATCTTTCGACCGACTTGCCGTCGTGCGACGGCTTGAACGTGAGTTTCCAACGCTGAAAGAAGCCGGGTGTAAAGTCGGAATTGGCGTCGCCACGGGCGCCGACCAAGTGTTCATCGCGCCCTTTGACGCCCTTGATGTAGAGTCTGATCGCAAGCTGCCGCTGGTTATGACGCGGGATATTCTATCCGGCGCGGTACAGTGGCGAGGTTTCGGTGTGATAAATCCGTTTAATGACGAGGGTGGCCTCGTCGCCCTGGATAAGTATCCGAGGCTCTACGCTTATCTCAAAGAGCATGACGAAAAGATCAAGAAGCGCCACGTTTCACAGAAAAACCCGAACAATTGGTATAGAACCATTGACCGCATTTATCCGGCATTGGCGAGACGACCAAAATTGTTGATCCCTGACATTAAGGGTGAAGCGCATGTCGTCTATGAAGACGGACACTTCTACCCTCACCATAACCTGTACTTCATCACATCCGACGAATGGGACTTACGGGCGTTACAAGCGGTATTGCTGTCGGGCATTGCCAAGTTGTTTGTGGCCATATACTCGACCAAAATGCGTGGTGGCTACCTGCGCTTCCAGGCGCAGCATCTCCGGCGCATCCGTGTGCCGCTCTGGCAGAACGTTCCCGGCGACTTAAAGTTCGATCTGGCCGCCGCAGCCGGAAGCGGCGATATCGCAAGCTGCAACGAAGCTACGTTCAGGCTATACCGCATGAGCAAAGCCGAGCGCACCATTCTTGCCGGCAATGGAAGTTGAATCGCCGATGGCGCTTGACCTTGCAAATTACGAAGCTAAAGCGCGAAACGCCGTAAGATTATTCTGGGGCAAACGAGAAGCCGCCCGGCAGAAGCAGCTCAAATCAGGCAAGGCTGATCAGGGCGAACGATCCGGTGTCACCGGCGGCAAGAATATGAACGGCTTCCCGGATTTGGTTGTCGATCTGGTTAAAGCAAACGGATTGGCGGACGCAGCTATTCTACAAGATGGTCGGGTGCTGACGTTGCCGGGATATTTCCGGCCCACAAAACTTTGGGATTTGCTGATCCTTCGGAAGGGCTGCTTGATTGCGGCGTTGGAATTCAAGTCCCAGGTCGGACCATCATTCGGCAACAACTTCAACAACCGCGCCGAGGAAGCCATAGGCACAGCAGTTGATCTTTGGACTGCCTACCGTGAAGGCGCCTTCGGCGAGCAACCTCGCCCGTTTATCGGCTGGTTGATGCTGCTGGAGGATGCTCCTGCTTCTTGTTCGCCGGTGCGGGATAGGTCACCGCATTTCCCCGTATTTCCCGACTTCCATAACGCCTCCTATGCAGAACGTTATAATGCCCTCTGCAAGAAGCTCGTTCAAGAGCAGATGTACACTGCGGCGTGCATTCTTACCTCGCCGCGAAATACGGGCAATTACTCGGAAATGAGCGATATGACCGGCCTGAAGACTTTTGTAACGGCATTTGCCGGACACATTGCGGTCGAAGCTGCGCGGTAGCCTCATAATTAAAGCAAGGAAATTCCCAAATGGACAACGAACTACAGTTTGACTTGTCGAATTTAGCTCCAGGTGTTGATTAGGTAAAAACCATGTTCACAGGAATCATCACCGATATCGGTCAAGTCCGATCCGTCCTGCGCGGCGGCGACGCCCGCATCGAAATAGCAACCTCCTATGACGCCGGGACAATCGCCGTCGGCGCCTCCATCTGTTGTTCGGGGGCCTGCATGACGGTGATCGACAAGGGCAGGGGCTGGTTCGCCGTCTCCGCCTCGGAAGAAACCCTGTCCTGCACCACCATGGGCGGCTGGGCGCAAGGTAGTAGAATTAATCTTGAACGATCCCTGAAAGTGGGAGACGAATTAGGCGGCCATATCGTTTCCGGGCATGTTGACGGCGTTGCCCGCCTTGAAAGCGTAACGCCGCAAGGGGATTCGTTGCGTCTCGTTTTTCAGGCTCCGGAAACCTTGAAATTATTCATCGCCGCCAAAGGGTCAGTCGCCGTTGACGGCGTATCGCTGACCATAAATGAAGTTGACGGGAGAAACTTCGGCGTCAACATTATCCCCCACACTCGCGAACACACTACGCTCGGCCGTTTGGCGGCGGGCGACAAGGTGAACCTGGAAATCGACATGCTGGCGCGTTATGTTGCGCGTCTTCTTGATAGGAAATAACCGGTGCCTCACAGCAAGAATCTGTCCTCGATCGAGGAAATCATCAACGACGCCCGCAACGGACGCATGTTCATCCTCATTGACGACGAGGACCGGGAAAACGAAGGCGATCTGGTGGTCCCCGCTCAGATGGCGACGCCTGACGCCGTCAACTTCATGGCCAAATACGGGCGCGGCCTGATCTGTCTGGCGCTTACGTCAAGGCGGGTGGAAGAACTGGAACTGCCGCTGATGGCGCGGAAAAACGCCTCGCGCCACGACACCGCCTTCACCGTCTCGATTGAGGCGCGTGAGGGAGTAAGCACAGGCATATCGGCATCGGACAGGGCGCGGACCATCGCCGTCGCCATTGACCCGACAATCGACAAAGGCGATATCGTCAGCCCCGGTCACGTCTTTCCGCTGGCGGCGCGGGAAGGCGGCGTTCTGGTTCGCGCCGGCCATACCGAAGCGGCGGTGGATATTGCCCGTCTGGCCGGGCTGAACCCATCGGGCGTGATTTGCGAGATCATGAACGACGACGGCGCCATGTCGCGGACGCCGGAGCTGATCGAGTTCGCCAAAACCCACGGCATCAGGATCGCCACCATCTCCGATCTTATCGCCTACCGCCTGCGCCATGACCGGATTGTCGAGCGCGTCATGGAAACGACTTTCGACAGCCTTTACGGCGGCGAGTTCCAGATGTTCGTCTACATTAACCGCATCGCCTATGCCGAGCATGTCGCCCTGGTGAAAGGCGACATCTCATCGTGCGGGGGGCCGGTTCCGGTGCGGATGCATTCCCTTAACGTGCTTGAAGACGTTCTCGGCGACAAAAGCGCGGGCAGGGAGGAAGAGCTTCATCAGGCGATGCGGATGATCGGCGATTTAGGGCGCGGCATAGCGGTTCTTATCCGCGAACCGTACCGCTCCGGTCTTTCCGACCGCGTGCGCTCGAAACTTGATGACGGGGGAAAACGACCGGAACAATTGCGTGATTACGGCGTCGGCGCCCAGATTCTGCTTGATCTCGGCATCAGCGAAATGATCTTGCTATCCAATACCAAGCACACCATCATCGGCCTTGAAGGATACGGCCTGACCGTGACCGAGCAACGTCCCATAAAAGGCCCGCTGAATGTCTGAAAAGCCGCGAGTCCTCATCATTGAGGCAAGATTTTACGAGGACATCGCCGATGAATTGGCGAAGGGCGCCGCAGCCGTTCTGGATGAAGCCGGAATAGCCTATGAGCGCCACGCCGTTCCCGGCGTTTTCGAGACTCCGGCGGCGGTCCATTTCGCCATCCGTTCGATGGAGATGGGAGCGGTGAAATATTCCGGCGTCATCGTCCTCGGCTGTGTCATTCGCGGCGAGACCGATCACTACGAATACATCAGCAGCAGCGCCGTTCAGGCGTTGATGAACCTGACCGTCTCCTACAGCATCGCGCTGGGGTTCGGCGTGCTTACCTGCGAAAACTACGAACAGGCCCGGGAACGCGCCGCCGTTGACCGCAAAAACATCGGCGCCAGGGCCGCTATGACATGTCTCAGGATGATGGACCTCAAAAAAGATTTTCATCTGGTGATTCGATGAACGCCGAAACCGGGACAGCAACCAAAAAACGCAAGGCGGGACCGCGCCGTCGCACCGCCCGCCTGTCCGCCGTGCAAGCCCTCTATGAGATGGAGGTAAGCGGCGCGGCGGTCGATTCGGTGCTTGAGGAGTTCCTCAAAAACCGCTGGAAAGAAGCGGAGAGGGAGGGAGGCGCCGAAAACGCCTTGGCCAAACCAAGTCCGGCGCTGCTTTCCGAGCTTGTTCACAGCGTGGCGGAACGCGGGCCGGAACTGGACGAGGCGATCAAGCCCGCTCTTTCCGGGGATTTATGCATTGAGCGGATAGAACCTCTGCTGAAGGTAATCATGAGGGCCGCCGTCCACGAGCTGATGAACCCATGTCATGATGTCTCGGCCGCCGTCATCATCAGCGAGTATGTTGACATCACTCACGCCTTTTTTTCCGGTAATGAAATAAATCTGGTCAACGGCGTGCTCGGCAATCTGGCCCGCCGGTTGCGTCCCGGAGAAAAGGAAGCTAAAAGTGGGGAGAAGCAGGAAAAGCTCTGAATTCGGGATTATCTCCCGTTTCTTCGCCCCCCTGGCCGAGGGCGAGCCGGGAGCTTTCGGGCTTACCGACGACGCCGCGCTGATCCCCGCCGGACCGGGTCGTCTGGTCATCACCACCGACGCCATAGTCGCCGGTATCCATTTCCCGGAAGCGACGGCGGCGGATTTGATCGCCGCCAAGATGCTGGGGGTGAATCTCTCCGATATGGCGGCCATGGGCGCAACGCCGGAGGTCTATACGCTTTCGTTGGCCCTGTCCGAAGACGTTGACGACGATTGGCTGGAGTTGTTTTCGTCCTCCCTGGCGGCGGAACAGGAGATTTACCGGATAACCTTGATCGGCGGCGACACGGTGGCGACGACCGGGCCGCTTACCTTCGCCGTAAGCATGGTGGGCAGGGTGGAGGAGGGGAGAGAATTGCGGCGTTCGGGCGCTCGTCCCGGCGACATTATTTATGTTTCGGGAGCAATCGGCGACGCCGCCCTCGGCCTGAAAGTAATTAACGGCGAACTTCCGTGGTTGGCCGACGGCTTTGGCGAAGACCTGGCGGATCGCTACTACAGACCGCAGCCGCGAGTGGAATTGGGACGGCGGCTTGCCGGACTCGCTCATGCCGCCATCGACGTTTCGGACGGGTTGGCGGCTGACCTCAGACATGTATGCGCGGCGTCGGGCGTTGCCGCTACTTTAGCGGCGCATAAAGTCCCTTTATCGCCGGCGGGCCGGGCGGCGGTTGAACACGCCCCGGAATTGATTTCAAGCGTCCTCGGCGGGGGAGACGATTACGAACTCCTCTTTACCGCTCCCCCCGAAGCCGCCGATGCGCTTGCTCGTTTGTCGCGGGACCTGAACCTGCCCCTGACCGCCGTTGGAAGCATTGCCGGAATGACCGGGGAAACGCACGGAGTCACAATCATTGATAAAAACGGCGATGAAATCAAACTGACCGCCGACGGCTACCTGCATTTTGCGTGAAAGGCGGAACTTGGCGATGGGCGCGGTGCGCCACAGATAACCAAAAAGTTACTGCTATATTTGACAGGGGAGGGAGCGGAAAAGGCTTATCCCGTTGTCCCAGGTGACGAGGATGAACTTAGCAAAGCCGTTGGCGCAGATGGACGCCATAGTCAAAACTCTTCCCAACTCATCCTCAATCACGGTATTCCGCACCCCAAACAGAGCAAAAATGGCCCAGAATTACCAAGGCTCTCACCATCGTTCGGGTATGCCGGGCCGAACCTGGGACAACGAGATAAGCCTTGAGCGGAACCTCAGGTAGTGTAGGAAATGATGAGAAAAATATTCTTATTAATTTCCGTGTGCGGCTGGATGATGTAGCTACAATGCAGCAAACATAGTAGTATCAGTTCTTATATCTTGGAAATGTGTATTGCATGTCTCGGTAGGTCTGGCTACTCCATTAGGTGAACAATGAAAACCATATCAATATTTAACAATAAGGGCGGTGTTGGTAAAACAACGCTGACTTTTCACTTGGCACATGCTTTAGCTGAAATGAAGCACAAAACGCTTGTCGTCGATTTAGATCCCCAATGTAACCTAACTATTCTCGGTATGGATGAAGAAGAACTTCATGAAATATGGTCTGTTGAGGATTCATTTATTGATGATTTCCAAGGGGCAAGAGAAAAATGTACGCCCGTTGATTTTGATAAGATAATTTCTGAACCTAGATCGGTTCACTTCCTTTTAAAGCCAGCTGAGGATGGTGCTGCAGAAATAGGAAAGTTGCCACCACCATATAAATTAGCAACTAATTTGGACCTTATCCCAGGTCGTCTCACCATGCATTTATATGAAGATAAGATTGCTGGTCGTTGGAGCGACGTATATCAGGGAGACCCCCTCGCGATCCGTACTGTTACCAAACCACGAGAACTTGCCGAGTCTTATGCCAAACAGCATGGGTATGAATATATTATTATGGATACATCGCCAAGCCTAGGCACTTTGAACAAGGTAATTATTTCTACAGCAGACGGCTTTCTCATTCCATGTATGCCCGACATGTTTTCTCTATATGGGGTTCAGAACATTGGGAATGCATTAAGTGTCTGGAAAAAACAATTTGATACAATTTACCATTTACTTTCCTCTGAGAAACGTAAATCCTTTCCGGCCAATTATGTGAGACTTCTTGGTTTTACTATTTATAATGCTAAAAAATATTCTGGTAAAGAAAAGCCGTGGAATCTCGCAACAGCGCATTACAATTACGCAAAAAAGATTCCTGATGCGATCAATCAATTTATACCATCAGGTGTTAGGGATAGGTTGGAAGAAAAAGCGTTATCGTCCCCTGTAGGCGAAACCGCAATTATGCACACTCACAATACCCTCCCCAGTATGGCACAACGCTATCATTTGCCAATGTGGAAAGTCCCATCATGTGATAGTTTGGATAATACCGATGTCTCCACGATAAAAGGAAACAGAGGTATTTATGAGGATACAAAAAGTAAATACGCCGTGTTTGCGACGGCTCTTTTAACGCGCCTCAAAACTTTAGAATAGGGCGTATGCCCAATGAAACAGGAAGATTCGAAAGCGATTAGTGCCGTTGCTGCTTTTATTGAGAAGAGGCACGAATTCCAGATTTTCATGGATGGCATCAGCCAGTGGTTTTTAACTCATCCAAAACTACGACATCCAGATTTTCCCTTTGTTCATTCGGTTAAGGCGCGTCTCAAAAACAATGAACACTTAAAGGAAAAAATTATCCGCAAATCTAAGGAGAATATCGAAATTACCAAGGATAATATTTTCGATGAGATTACGGATTTAGCTGGTGTACGGGTTCTTCACTTATATCAAGATCAATTTCGAACAATCCATGAAGAATTTCTCGTTAAGGTAAATAAACTGCATGACTGGTATCTACCTGAACATCCAAAGGCGTACACTTGGGATCCAGAGTCGATACAATTTTTTGAGAACCAAAATATAAAGGTTGAGATTAAGGAAAGTTTCTACACGAGCGTTCATTACCTCGTGAAACCGAGAGAAGATTCGCTCATATGCTGTGAAATTCAGGTGCGTACATTGTTTGAAGAAATTTGGGGCGAAATTGATCATGTCCTGAACTACCCTCGACAATCACTCAACTTATCATGCCGTGAACAGCTGTTGGTTTTGGCAAAACTTGTGGGTGCGGGAAGCCGCCTTGCTGATTCTATTTTCAGAAGCTCTACGGAAAACAACAATTCAAAACATTGGGGCGACCCCGCCTCTTGACGCCGGGAGTCAACCGGCGTTACCCTCTCCTTCATGACGGCAATCACCTTTGATACCCTGAAGTTCGTGGAGCGGCTGAAGGCGGCGGGCATTCCCGAAGCTCACGCTAAAGCCGAGGCTGAGGCGCTAATCGAGGCCCTGTCCGAGTCGGCGACTAATTCTCTGGCCACCAAACGGGATGTCAGCCGCATCGAAGTAAAGCTTGTGGAACACGACGGCGAGTTCAAACTCATCAAGTGGATGCTGGGCATCCTCATGGCGGGCGTGATGTCGCTGATCATTAAGTCCTTTTTCTAGAATATCCGTCATAGATTCGGAATCTTTGCAGACGATGCTTGATCATCGGCCCATTCAACCGTGATAATGAGCGGGTAGCGGACACATGGGAATCCGATGAAAAGCCTCGTCATTGCCTTTGCCATCCTGATGATGATCGCCGGCGGTACGGTAAGCGTACTGAAATGGCTTAAAATCGGCCCGTTCGCAGTCCAGGAGGAAGTGGTCGAGCAGGCGCCTCCCGAGCCGCCGGTTTTTATCGATATCGACCCGCTGACCATTCCCGTTTTTCAGGGAGACAAGGTAGCGGTCACTTTCCAGGTGCAAATCAAGCTTGAAACCGTGGGCGCCGCCAATGACGCCGTCATCCGCAGGCAGATTCCCCGCATCAGCGACGCTTTTTTGCGTGAACTTTATTCTTTTATCCCGGTCCACCTCAAAAAAAATGAGCAGCTCGATTTCGAGGCCATCAGGCAGCGCCTGCTGAGAGTCAGCGACAAGGTGGCGGGGAAAGGAGTAATCACCAACGTCCTCATTCAATCGGCAACCGCCACCCCCGGCCGCTGATATGCTCCATGAACCGTAAACGTTTTTCGCTCGTAAAAACCATCGGATTCAAAAGCTGTCTGGATGTCGTTGACATCGGGGCCAATCCCATAGACGGCGAGGCTCCTTACAAGCGGCTTCTTGATTCGGGACATGCGCTGGTCGTCGGCTTTGAGCCGAATCCTGACGCCATGAAGATACTGAACGAAAAGAAGGGCCGGAACGAAACCTATCTGCCTTATGCCGTATTTGACGGAAACGTACATCAGTTCCGTGTTTGCCAATCGCCCGGAATGTCGTCGTTGCTGGAGCCTGACCGGGATATTCTCCGGTATTTCCACGGATTTCCCGATTGGGGGACCGTAAATGAACGTCGTGAAATTAAAACCGTGCGCCTTGACGACATCAAAGAAATAAAGAGCATTGATTACCTGAAAATTGATATTCAAGGCGGAGAACTGGAGGTTTTCAGGAACGGCGTCGGGCAATTGGCGAATTGTCTGGTTATCCATGCCGAGGTCGAATTCCTTCCCATGTACGAAAACCAGCCGCTTTTCTCGGAGGTTGAGATATTCCTTCGCGGACAAGGATTTCTATTCCACCGCTTCGCGCCGTTGGCAAGTCGGGCGGTTCAACCGATGCTCGTAGATAACGATATCCATAAGGGATTGGGCCAAATATTCTGGGCGGACGCTGTTTTTATCCGTGATTTCACCAAGCTGGACGCGCTAAGTCCGTTACGGCTCAAAAAAATGGCGCTAATTCTCCATGATATCTACGGCTCCTGCGATCTGGCGCTTCGCTGCCTCATGGCTTGCGACGGCAAGATGCAAAACGGACTTGCGGAAAAATATATGAAAGCTTTGTCCGATTAATCCTGATGCGTTTAACATATATTGCTTTATCATAACGGTTCTGGCATTTTCCCCGCTGCTTTTAGCGGCAATATGAGGATATTTTGCCGTCTTTCCCGGTCGCCGATTCTCGGCGAAATACCCCAAAAGTAAAAGGTTTATAGACATGTCGATTTTGTTTTTAGTTATTGGCTGTAGCTTGTTGGCGCTTCTCTACGGCGCTTATGCGACTAATTCCGTATTATCGGCGCCGGCCGGCAATGATCGTATGCAGCAGATTTCCGCCGCCATCCAGGAAGGCGCGCGCGCCTACCTTAACCGTCAGTACAGCACCATCGCCATGGTCGGCGTCGGCGTCGGCATTCTTCTCGGCCTCACCCTCGGAGTAACGGCGGCCGGCGGCTTCTTCATCGGCGCCGTTCTTTCGGGAGCCACCGGATATATCGGCATGAACGTCTCCGTCCGCGCCAATGTCCGCACCGCCGAAGCGTCCCGCATCGTCGGCCTCGCCGGAGGGCTGGAGATCGCCTTCAAATCGGGCGCCATCACCGGCATGCTGGTCGTCGGCCTGGCCCTGTTCGGGGTGGCCGGATACTACGCGATCCTGCTCAATATCTTTGACAGCGACACGCCGGAAGGCCTGCGCCACATTCTTGAAGCCTTGCTGGCTCTCGGCTTCGGCGGCTCCCTGATTTCAATCTTTGCCCGTCTCGGCGGCGGCATCTTCACCAAGGGCGCCGACGTCGGCACCGATCTGGTCGGCAAGATCGAAGCCGGAATTCCTGAAGACGACCCCCGCAATCCCGGCGTCATCGCCGACAACGTCGGCGACAACGTCGGCGACTGCGCCGGCATGGCCGCCGACTTGTTCGAGACCTACGCGGTGACGATTGTCGCCACCATGCTGCTCGGCGCCATTTTCTTTACCGGCGACGCCCAAAAGACTCTGATGATGCTGCCGCTGCTTATCGGCGGCGTGTGCATCATCGGCTCGGTGATCGCCACCTTTTTCGTCAAGCTCGGGCCTTCCAACAACATCATGGGGGCGCTGTACAAGGGCTTTATCGCCAGCGCCGTGATCTCGGCCATCCTGATTACCGGCGTGGTCGCCTCATTCCTCGGCTACCACACGACATTCAAAGCCGATGGAATATCCTTCACCGGCATCGACCTGCTGATCTGCGCCTTTACCGGGCTGGTCGTGACCGGCCTGATCGTCTGGATCACCGAATACTACACCGGCACCCATCACCGCCCGGTGCAGAGCCTGGCCGCCGCCTCAAGGACCGGCGACGCCACCAACATCATCCAGGGATTGGCTATCTCCATGGAATCGACGGCGCTGCCGGTGCTGGTGATCAGCGGCGGCATTATAATTTCCCATCTTACCGCCGGCCTTTACGGCATTTCCATCGCCGCCACCACCATGCTGGCCCTGGCCGGCATAGTCGTTGCGCTTGACGCCTTCGGGCCGGTGACCGACAACGCCGGCGGCATCGCCGAGATGGCGAACCTGCCGGAAGAGGTGCGCAAAGTAACCGACGCCCTGGACGCAGTCGGCAACACCACCAAAGCGGTCACCAAGGGCTACGCCATCGGTTCCGCCGGCCTTGCCGCCCTGGTCCTGTTCGCCGCCTATACCGAGGACCTGAAGCACTATTTCCCGAATCTGGAAGTGACCTTCAAACTTCAAGACCCGTTCGTCGTCGTCGGTCTTTTCATCGGCGGCATGTTGCCCTTCCTGTTCGGCTCCATGGGTATGATGGCCGTGGGCCGCGCCGGCGGGGAACTGGTGGTTGAAATCCGTCGCCAGTTCAAGGAAATACCGGGCATCATGGAAGGCACAGGAAAGCCCGAATACGGGACTTGCGTCGATATGCTGACCAGGACGGCGATCAGGGAGATGATCGTTCCCTCCCTGCTGCCGGTTCTGGCCCCCGTGGCGATGTACTTCGTGGTCAACCTCATCGCCGGTCAGGCGGCGGCTTTTTCGGCCTTGGGCGCGATGCTTCTCGGAACCATCGTCACCGGCCTGTTCGTCGCCATCTCGATGACGTCCGGCGGCGGCGCCTGGGATAACGCCAAGAAATACATCGAAGACGGCAACTACGGCGGCAAAGGCTCCGCCGCCCACAAGGCGGCAGTTACCGGCGACACCGTCGGCGACCCTTACAAGGACACCGCCGGTCCCGCCATCAACCCGATGATCAAGATCATCAACATCGTCGCCATTCTGCTGCTGGCCATCCTCGCCTGAGCATGACTTGCCGAACGGCTGAAAACCCCGGAAGACAGGTTCTTCCGGGGTTTTTTATACACAGTCAATTCAATTCCTGTTGAGCGCCGGGCCGAAATAGAACAAACTTGACGGGTCAAGCCGAACCCGCACGGGAAACATGAGAAAGATGCAGGCCCAGGCCGCGATATCAATGAGGCGTTTTGTCGCCGTCGTGGCGGTTGCTTCGGCGTTTATCCACGTTGCCTCCGGCGCACGGGCCGGCTCGGCGCCGGAAAGAAGCTCAATCGTCAGTTCCATACACAAGCTCTTATCCGACCGGGGCGGCGAAGAGGCCGTAAGGCTGAACAGGGAAACCGCCAGATCATACTATCTGGAGGGATTGAATCAGCGCAAAGGAACGGACGGCTCCGTCCTGTGCATCAATGACGGCAAGGATTTGCTGGTCCCGGAAACCTCCGTTCCCGTTACTTCGTACAAGGGCATTCCCATTCTGGGCAGCCCGTACCCGGCAAGCGCCCCCCGCAAGGAGGCGGCCAACATCAACGACGCCTACCTGAAGGAGACCATAAAGGCCTTGAAGGTCATCGAAACCCATACCCCGAAAATATTTGAAGACATATCGGCGGTCTTCAAAAATTCCGGCGGATACATAACTTTTCAGAATTTTTGCACCAGTGACGGCCTGACCCTGGCGAGATTCAACGCCCTGTCCGACGGCAAGAACAAGTTCTTCACGGTAATGCTGTCGTCGTCGCTGATTTTTTTTCCGGAATTTTTCAATGAATTCGATATCGCCTCGGCGCTGGTCCATGAGGCCTATGGCCATGCCTGGGAATACTACGAAACAGGATCGACCAACGAGGACAAGGCGTTCACCGCCCAGATGAGGTTCGCCGAATTGGTCGGCGACGACAAATTTCTGGACACCCGCCACACTTCCGAGAACCTGAAGTACAAGATCAAAATGTCTTTGACCACATCCGGCAATTATGTGAACAAGCCCGACAAGTCCCTCAACCAATCAAGAAACTACTCGGGCAACGGCGCTCGCTAATGGGCAACGGCGCCGCTTTCAACGGCCATGCCGTCTTTATCGACGACCCGAAGATCAAGGTTCCAGCCGGCTTTTGACGTTACCTCCACCAGCAGATGGCAAAAGGCGTGAAACAGCTTTTCATCGAGAAAAAGATGAAACGATTTTCCGTTCTGCAAATTAAACACCAGCCCCAGCCTGCCGTCCTTATGCATGCCGCCGGATACTCCGATAATAAGATTGATCGTCGCATCGTCGTGCGCGACTTCGGCGGCGGGGCTGTTTTCACGCGGCGGCGAAGGGGTTTGCCGGGCGGGGCCGGGGGCATCGGCAGGGGGAGCCGCCGTTTTCAGCAATTCCTCCTTGAATGATTCGGTCGAGAACGCGCTCTTTTCCAGAGCATCCTGATGGCGCATGGAGAGAACGGCTTTCCTGATCTGGCCGTCCAGGTGTTTTCTTATGTCGGGGAAATTTTCGAGGTTTACGACCAGCGGCTTCCATATAATCCGGACAAAACGACGGGTCATCCAGAAACGATGTTTTCCCTGCGCGGTGAAAACGATCAACAGCACCCGATCATCGATCTGCGAATAAACCATCGAGATCTTCTGCATGGCGATCTGCTGTTGTTTCGGGTGTAACTGTGTCAAGGCGATCCCTTTACGTTGCCGGTCCCAAGCTTCTCCTGCGCCGCGTCTCCATAGTATCAAAACATCATAAAAGGTCAAAAAAGCTTATGCCGCGAAAGACATTATCGACTTGTTCGGCAACCGTAAACGACCTACGATCTTTTCTACCTTCTTGATGATGCCGATGTAGTGGAGGCGCGGATGAAATGGCTGCTGGTAATCGTCCTTGCTTCATCGGCGGGAGATATCGGGCACGAGCCGGTCTTGTTCAAAACCCGATCCGAGTGCGTTGCCGCCGCCGAGGCGTTTGTAGGGAAATATCCCGCTTTTGAATTGCGTGATAATCAAACGGTGGAAGCCCCCGTTATTCGCTCGTATGTAGAATGCGTCCCTGAAACTTCCGACTAGATCGCATCAGGATTGATTGGAATCGCCGCTGTGGGCCACGCCTAACCGTCTTTGCGAGGATTGCAAGAAGCGAAGCGACGAAGCAAGACGAAGCAATCCAGAGAGCATCCACCACCACTGGATTGCTTCCCGCGTCGCTGATGCTCGCGGTCGCAATGACGCCGATATGCACCGCAGGTGATCCTGATCAATCCTGACGCGCTCTAAGTTCCGTGTATGAGAAGCAGGATTTTACCTGCTATGCTATTGTCAGGTTGTTCGGCATTTTGTCATCAATTGATGCAATGGAGTGCGACCGCGATGGGGACGTTGGTTGATGACAAGGACGGGCTTCCGGCTGCGGAAGTCGGAGAATGGGCCAAACAAAAGCACGATTACCTGTGCCGCTACCTGAACATCTCTCGTTATACCCGCACCATGTTCCTCAAAGGCCATTCAAAGTCGGCGACGTTCATCGACTTGTTCTGTGGCCCCGGCAGGGCCATGGTAAAAGAGACCGGCGAGTGGATCGACGGTAGCGCCGTCGCCGCCTGGAAGGTCAGCCAGAAAGGTAGTGCGCCGTTTTCGGATATCTACGTCGCCGACATCGACGATGAACGGCGTGCGGCCACGGTCGAGCGTCTTAAGCGGCTCAAGGCACCTGTACGGGAACTCAAGGGATCAGCCGTCGATGCCGCAGCCGAAGTGGCGGGAACCATCAATCCTTATGGCCTACATTTCGCCTTCATTGATCCATTCAGCCTGGGTGCTCTGGATTTCAAGATCATCCAATCGCTCGCGCTCTTGAAACGCATCGACATGCTGATCCATGTGAACGCCATGGACCTTCAGCGAAACTGGAAAATTAATCTTGGGCCGGACGGGTCAGCCTTTGACATCTTTGCACCGGGATGGCGCAAGAAGGTTGACCTTGCCCGCCCGCCAAAAGAAATCCGTCGCCAGTTGATTGAATATTGGAGGGACTTGGTCGCCGACCTCGGCAAACGTCCATCAACCCGTATGAAACTGATTACGGGAAGCAACGAACAGCGCCTGTATTGGCTACTGCTCGCGGCAGAAAACGATCTGGCGCACAAGTTCTGGAATGTCGCCACAGACAACGGCCAGGGATCGTTGTTCTAACCGGTCAACAAGCGGAGTGAGTCTCCGGATAGGCGTTCCACGTCCGTCCCTTGAATACCCGGCCATTCGCCTTTTTGTGTCGCTTGACGCCATCGACTCCCCAGCCGCCCCACTGCTTGAAAAAGAAGGCGACGCCGGCCTTGTCGGCTTGGCGCTTGACGTTTTCGACCCAAGCTTCCTCCATCGGTCGGGCCTTGTGGCCGGATTCTCCGCCGACGATCACCCAATGCATGCCGGCAAGATCGAAATAGCCGAGGTCTTCCAACTGCGGCTCGATTGAAAGAAATCTGACCTTTGCATCGACCCGGCGCAAATGATTGATGCGCGGTAGCCCATAGGCGCGGTCTTCCACCGATACGCCCAACCAGACGTTCGGCGGACAACGGCGATCAGCAAAATACTCAGGTAGCCGCTCCGCTCGCTTGGTCAGAATCTGGTAGGTGTGCTGGGGGGTCTGGCCGATCACCGCGAACACTTCATCCAGAAACGCATCCGGGATATCGCAGTGGAACAGGTCGCTCATCGAATTAACGAAATAGACTGTCGGCTTGCGGCGCGCCAATGGCTGAGCTATGCGCTTAGGGTGCAGCGCGAGATTAAAACCGTTTTCATAACCGGCGGCCCCCATGACATGAAGACGGCGCGCCATTGTTTCAGCGTAGCAGTGTTTACAACCGGGAGAAATCTTCGTGCAGCCGGTCGTCGGGTTCCACGTCTGTTCCGTCCATTCGATCTTCGAGTTCGCGCTCACATGCTTTCTCCGCCCGGCTACTTCAGCGCGTTGCGCAGTTCGCCGATGGTCGCCTTGTAGTCGTCGCCGCGAAAGACGGCGCTGCCGGCGACCACCGCGTCGGCGCCGGCGTCAACCACCGACTTGATGTTCTTGGCGTTGATGCCGCCGTCAACCATCAAATCAATGTTGCGCCGCCCGATCATCGAGCGGATACGTTGGATTTTCGCTAATTGGGACTCGATGAAACTCTGGCCGCCGAAGCCGGGGTTGACCGACATCACCAGGATCAGGTCCAGCCTGTCGATGACGTACTCGATCACTGATTCCGGCGTCGAGGGGTTGAGGGATACTCCCGCCTTCTTGCCGATCGATTTGATCAACTGGAGGCTGCGGTCTAAATGCACGTCGGCCTCGGCGTGGACGGTGATGATGTCGGCGCCGGCGTCGGCATAGCTCTGAATGAACGGCTGGGCCGGGTTGATCATCAAATGGACATCGAAAACCTTGTCGGTGCAATGCCTTATGCACTTGATCACCGGCGGGCCGAAGGTCAGGTTGGGAACGAAATGGCCGTCCATGACGTCGATGTGGATATAGTCGCACCCGGCAGCATCGACGGCGCGCACTTCCTCGCCCAGCCGGGAAAAATCCGATGACAGAATGGAAGGGGCGATCTTGACGTGCATAGGTTCCTCCGGGATGGAATTTAAGCCTTGAGCCTTTTGCTCTCTTTCAGCAAAAGGCGGAGAATGGGGGTCAGGATCAACTCCATGGCCAGGCCCATCTTGCCGGCGGGAACGACGATGGAGTTGCGGCGCGACATCCAGGAATTATGCAGCATGCGCAGCAGGTAGGGGAAGTCCACCTCGAACTTCTCGGGATCGCTGAAGCGGATCACCACCAGACTCTCGTCGGCGGTGGGGATGTCGCGGGCGATGATCGGGTCGGAAGTATCGACCACAGGCACCCGCTGGAAGTTGATGTCGCTGTGCTTGAACTGGGGCATGATGTAGTGAACGTAGTCGTGCATGCGCCTCAGTATCGTTTCCATCACCGCTTCTTCCGAGTAGCCGCGCTGGCTGGTGTCGCGGTGGATTTTCTGTATCCATTCCAGATTGATTACCGGCACCACGCCGATCTTCAGGTCCACATAGCGGGATATGTCGATATTTTCGTTCTTCACCGTTATGCAGCCGTGCAGACCCTCGTAGAACAGCAGGTCGGTGCCCGCCGCGAACTCCTCCCACGGGGTGAACTGACCGGAACCGAGACCGAGGGCGGCGTAAGGCTCGGCCTCCTCGGCGTTGTGCAGGTACAGGCGGCGCTTGCCTTTCCCGGTCTCGCCGTAGGTTTTGAACAGGGTTTCAAGTTCCTTGAACAGGTTGGCCTCGGGGCCGAAGTGGCTGAAATTGGGGTTACCCTTGCCCGCCGCCTCCGCCACCGCCTGTTTCATGGCGACCCGGTCATAGCGGTGGAAGCTGTCGCCCTCGATCACCACCGGAGTCAGGCCCTCGCGGCGGAACATATGCTCGAAGGCCACCTTGACCGTGCTGGTGCCGGCGCCCGACGAGCCGGTAACGGCGATGACGGGATGCTTGATCGACAAATCGGCTCCCTCCCTGAATCACTTTAACCGATGTTGAACGCCTTGCGCCAGCCGGGATAGAACTTGTCGGCGTCGGCGGGAAAACTTGTGAAGGCGCGGGCCAGTTCCTTGTGATCCCCGGCGTAATCAATCAGGTTCACGCCCGCCTTCCACGCCTCATGGCTTTGGCGCAGCGAAAGGGCGCCGGCGACCGCTCCGTCGATATGGCCGAAAGCGCCGCCGCCGGAGGTCTGGATAACGTTGGAATGACCAAGATTAGTGAAAAAACCGGGAAGGCGCAGCGCGTTCATGCCGCCGGAAATGATCGGCGTCGTCGCCTTCATGCCTCCCCATTCCTGACGATAGAAGGGACCGTCAGCAGCGTCCCGCTCCAGCATGTAGGCGATCTTTTTGTCGGACGGATCGCCTTCCATCTTGCCGAAGCCCATGGTGCCGGTGTGGATGCCGGACGCCCCCAGCAGGCGCGACATCTTGCAGTGGACAAAGGCGGTGTAGCCGCGCCTGGACTGAGGCGAGGTGACGGCGCCGTGGCCGGCCCGGTGATAATGCAGGAACTGTCCGGGGAAGTTGCGCCGGCAGGTGGTCACCGCCGTCGATCCGGCGACATAGCCGTCAACCAGAAAGGCCACATGCGAGGCGTTGTCGCCGAAGGTCTTGAGAATGTACTCGCCCCGGGCGATCATCTCCGCCGGGTCGTCGGCGGTGATATTGGCGGAAAACAGCTTGGCGGCGCCGGTTTCCTGTTGCGCCCGCTCCATGGCGTCGGCGACCAGGGCGATGGTCTCCTTGAGGGGCGCAAACACCTGATTGCCCTGGGGTTCGTCGTTCTTGATGAAGTCGCCGCCCAGCCAGAACTGGTGACAGGCGTCGGCAAAAGGCCGGGGCCGAAGGCCGAGCTTGGGCTTGATGATGGTGCCGGCGATCATGCCGCCGTCCTTGAGGGGACGGCCCAGCACCCGCCACATGTCCTCGATGTTCATCGCCGGGCCGTCGAACAGGGCCAAATAATCAGGCGGAAAGTAAAAATCATGCATCTTGGCGTATTCGATGTCGCTCATGCCCTGGTTGTTGCCGATGGTCAGCGTCAGAAACGACGCCATCATCGCCCGGCCGTCGATGATGTTGAGATCGAACAAAGCGACGGGGTAGGCGATCTTCATGATCTCCTCGGCCTCGTTGATCTCATAGACCAGGGCATCGACGCCTCTGGTGAAGTCGTCGGTGGTGCAGACCTCGACGTTGGTGCCTGTGGAGGACTCCGCCGAAAAATGAGCCGCCGCCGCAAGATAGCCGTGTCCGGCCTTGGGCTTCATGATGTAGGCGCAAAGAACATGCTTGCCGCCCGCAATCAGCTCCGCCTCCTTAAGGCTCAGGTCCGCGTAGCGTTCCGATTGGTCCATCCCGATAAACTCCCCGACTGACGAAAAAATAAGACTGGAAGCATAGAGGCGTTACATATATAAGATAATTAACGATTATTGATTGTTTGCATAACTAATGCTTATGGTGTTGCCGCCAATGAATATCACCCTGCGCCAACTCAAGATATTCGCCGCCGTCGCCAAAAACAACAGTTTCACCCGCGCCGCCGAGGAGCTTAACTTGACCCAGCCGGCGGTCTCCATGCAGGTAAAACAGCTTGAAGACCAAGCCGGGATACCCCTGTTTGAACAGGTCGGCAAGAAAATTTTTCTCACCGAGGCGGGAGAGGAAGTCCTCCATTACAGCCGCGCCGTCGCCGGTCAACTGGACGAGATGGCGTCAACGCTGAACAGCCTCAAGGGACTGGCCGGCGGTCGGCTGCGCATCGCTATCGTCGCCACCGCCAACTATTTCGCGCCCCGGCTGCTCGGCGCTTTCGGCAAGCTGTTTCCCGGCATCGGCATCAGCCTGGACGTTCACAACCGTCAATCCCTGCTCGACAGACTCAAGGATAACGACGTGGATATGGCGATCATGGGGCGGGCGCCCGCCGATCTGGAGCTGGAGGCGGAAAGCTTTATGGAAAACCCCCTGGTGATTATCGCCCCGCCTGACCATCGGTTAGCCGGCGAGGCCGACATTCCCCTGAAACGGCTGGAGGAAGAAGTGTTCCTGGCGCGTGAGAGCGGTTCGGGAACCCGCAAGGCGATGGAGGAGTTTTTTGACCAGCACGGGATAACCATCGCCAACGGCATGGAGGTAAGCAGCGTCGAGGCCATCAAGCAATGCGTTCAGGCCGGTCTGGGGCTGGGCCTGATGTCCCGCGACGCGATACGGATGGAGTTGACGCTGGGCAGTCTGGTGGTTCTTGACGTAAGCCGCTTTCCGATCATGCGTCACTGGTTCCTGGTTCACCGCAAGAGCAAGCGGCTGTCGGCGCCGGCGGAGGCCTTCAAGCGCTTCGTGCTTGCGAATACTACCCCCTCCTGACCTCCCCCTTGAAGCAAGGGGGAGGAATTTTTTCCCCCTCCTTACCAAGGAGGGGGCAGAGGGAGGTTGCCGCACGGGCGTTGAAAGCCCCCAATGTTTTCCTACGCCAACCCGAGAAAGACCATGATCGCACGGTCCATCCGCACCACGTCCGCGTCGTCGAGGCATCCGATCCGCTCACCCAGCCGTTCCCTGGAAACCGTCGTGAGCTTATCGACCATCAACCGCGACGCGGAGCGCAGGCCATTGCTTTCGCTCGGCGTAACCGATATGCGAAACAAGGGAGCATCCGTATCATCTGTGGTGAATACGCAGATCGTGACGGAAGCGGTGACGTCAAACCGATTGTCCTGAACAATGACGGCGGGACGGGGCTTGCCGGCATAGCCGGAACCTGAAACCGTCCATATCTCTCCACGGTTCATGCCTTGTCGTGGTCCGTGACGGCGTCAATGAAGGCTTGATCCTTGCGCTCACATGCGCTTTTCGCCACGGCGAGAGACTGACGATGGGCTTCCTTGGCGAAATTCGCCGTGCGGGTGTCAGGAACCCAAATCTGAACAGGCCTCAATCCGCGAGCGCGCATGCGTTCGCGATAGTTACACACCTTCTTACGCGAACTTTGTTTCCGGTCTGACGTTGCCGCCATCCGCCCGCCTCCTCAAAAAGGTTACATGTAACCTATCGGAATAAAGGCCCGAATGCAAGGCTTTCGCAAGGAGAGATTATTTCAGTTCCACGGACCAGCAGTCGAAACCGTGGCGTTTCAGGCTGCCGCACATCAGTTGGGCAGACTTGAAGCGGTCGAATTCACCGACAATGACTCTGATGAACTTGGTTTGTCCGCCCTTGGGGAAGTACTCCTGGTAGAGCGGATTGAAGCCGCCCAGTTGATCGGGTGATCGGTTGACAAATTCTCCCCACGCCGACTTGGCGCCGTTGCGGGAGCTGAAAGCCCCCAACTGGACGCCGTACATGGCCTGCCCGGAGCCTTCTTTTCCCCATGTTCCGGTTTCGGTCTTGAATTTTTCCGCCTGCAAACTAACGCGCCGCAGCAATTCTTTTTTATCTACGGCGACCGTGGGCGCCGCCTTGGGAGGGGGCATGTTTCTCATCGCGGCCGGCGACGCCTTGATTTTTTCCGCCGGAACGGCCTGCTTGGCTTCCTTCAGCGGAGTCTTCTTTTCCGCCGCCGCCGTTTGCCGTTCGGCCTTGTTGACGGCGACAGGCTCGTCCGGCGTCTCTTGTGTTTTTTCTTCGGGAGCGGGTTCAGGGAAGGAGGCGGCGTCACCCTTGAAAGAAACCAGCTCCTTGATTTTCTTGTTAAAAAGGCCGCCGCTGATGCGAAGGACGGTATGATGGACTTTCGGCGAGTAATAGAAGGTTTCAAAGCTGCCTTTAGTGGCGCAATGGGTTTCAAAAGTATCAAACGTTCCCGCCCGCACATATACATCGACCTCCGAGACTACCTCGCATTCGATGTCGTTCTTGGCGATATCGTCGATTCCCGCAGTCCTTTCCGAAACGGAAAATCTGATGCGCTTGCCCACCATCAGGGGAAAGAACTCGGCGGCGGCCTTGGAGAACTGCCGTTCGATTTTCAGCGCCCCGGAATGGGCGGAATAATCATTCGGCTTAAGGAAAGGATTGGAAGTTGATGTCCAGGCGGCGCCCTCGCCGTCGGTCCATGACACCTTTTCGGGGGAGGCGCTGACCACCGCTTCGGTAAGACTATGTCCGTCTTCATCGAAAACGTAGGTGTCGCCGTCGCTGTAAACCGGCGAAGGCACCGGCACGATGGGGCTTTTCTCTTTCCAGTAGGCGAAGTCGCCGGCTTTATCGCAGGCGGCAAGGCTTGCCGCCGATACAATCACCGCCGCCATCATTATCCGTTTTAAGGCGATTCTCTCTCTCATTTTATTTTTGTAGCATTTTCGGATAAGCCGCAGTGAAAAAAATATGGGCGTTTTTCCCAATGTTATCCACAGGTTATCACCAACAGGGAGGTATTATTCCATACCCCCTCCTGACCTCCCCCTTGTTAAGGGGGAGGAATAACAGGAAGACCTCCCCCTTGAAGCAAGGGGGAGGAATTTTTCTTCTTTTCCCCTCCTTGCTTCAAGGAGGGGGCAGGGGGAGGTTTTCTATTCCCCCTCGAAGACGCCGGATTTGCCGCCGGACTTATGGACCAGACGGATGTTCTCGATGCGCATGCCTCGATCCACCGCCTTGCACATGTCGTAGACGGTGAGCGCCGCCACCGCCACCGCCGTCAACGCCTCCATCTCGACGCCGGTGCGGCCGTCAAGGCTGCATACGGCGCTGATATCGACGGCGCTGCGCTCTTTGTCGCAGGTCAGGTTCACCTTGACCGAGGTCAGTTCAAGAGGATGGCACAGCGGAATAAGATCGGGTGTGCGCTTGGCCCCCATGATCCCGGCCAGTTGGGCGACGCTCAACACGTCGCCCTTTTTCACCCCGCCTTTTATGATCAGGTCCATGGTTTCAGGCTTCATGATTACCGAACCCTTGGCGGCGGCGGTGCGCGTGGTGGCGTCCTTGCCGGAGACGTCCACCATTACGGCGTTGCCTTCGGCGTCAAAGTGAGTGAATTCGGCCATGGTTTTAGCGTCCAAACTCCGAGAGAAGGTTGCGAAGGGCGGCCTGCGCGTCGTTTCGGCTCATAATTGCCTCGCCGATGAGAAAGCAATTAACGCCGCATCTTGACATGCGGGCCAGATCGGCGGAGGTAGAAAGCCCGCTTTCGCTGACAACAATGCGGTCCTTGGGAACCAGCGGGGCCAGGCGTTCGGTGACGGCGAGGTCGGTCTTGAAGGTATCAAGGTCGCGATTGTTGATGCCGATCAGGCGGGCGTCAAGACGGAGCGCCCGCTCCAGTTCGGCTTCGTCGTGGACTTCGACCAGGACATCCATGCCCGATTTCACGGCGACGGCCGCCAGTTCCCCGGCCTTTGCGTCATCAAGGACAGCCATGATCAGCAGCACGCAGTCGGCGCCGAGGGCGCGGGATTCAACGATCTGGTAGGGGTCGATCATGAAGTCCTTGCGTAACGCCGGAAGGTTGCCGGCCGTTTGCGCTTTTACCAGGAAATCATCCGATCCCTGAAAATAGGGAACGTCGGTAAGCACGGACAGGCAGGCGGCGCCCCCGGCTTCCAGGGCTACGGCCAGTTCTGCCGGGTTGAAATCAGCGCGGATCACCCCCCTGGACGGCGAAGCGCGTTTGATTTCGGCGATCAGGCCATAGCCGCCGCCGCGAACGGCTTTGTCAAGGGCGGCGGCAAATCCACGAGCCGGGGCCATGGCCTCGGCGGCGGCGTAAAGATCGTCAAGGCTGCGCTCTTTCTTGCAACGCGCAACGTGTTCGGCCTTATCGGCGCAAATTCCGGTCAAAATGCCGGTCATCGGTTGGTGATTTCCACCAGCTCGGCAAGCGCCGCCTTGGCCTTGCCGCTATCAATAGCGCTGGCCGCCAGCGCCGCTCCGCTTCGCAAATTATCCGCCTTGCCGGCGACGATCAGGGCGGCGGCGGCGTTATAGATCACGATATCGCGGTATGCTCCCGCCTTGCCGTCCAGCATAACCCTGACGGCTTGAGCATTGATTTCAGGAGAGCCGCCCTTGAGGTCGGCGGGGTCGGCCCTCGGCAGACCGGCGTCCTCGGGGTTTACCGTAAAGCAGTTGACCCGACCATCCTTGAGTTCGGCGACGAAGGAGGGGCCGGTAGTGGTCAACTCGTCAAGGCCGTCCGCGCCGTGCGCCACCCAGGCCCGCTCGCAGCCCAGATTTCCCAATGCCTTGGCTATCGGCTCTATCCAGTCGCGGGAATAAACGCCGGTGAACTGGCGTTTGACCCCGGCCGGGTTGGACAGCGGCCCCAGCAGGTTGAAAATGGTGCGCACTCCCAATTCGAGGCGCGACGGGCCGACATGACGCATGGCGTCGTGGTAACGAGTAGCCATCAGGAAGCCGATGCCGGCTTCGGCAATGGCCCGCTCCACCAGCGTCAAATCGGCGTCAAGGTTGACCCCCAACGCCGCCAGCACATCCGCCGCCCCCGATCTGGACGACAGCGCCCGGTTGCCGTGCTTGGCCACCGGAACGCCGCAGCCGGCGACGACCAGGGCCGCGCCGGTGGAAATGTTGAAGGCGCCCAAGCCGTCGCCGCCGGTGCCGACGATGTCGATAGCGTTATCCGGGGCCTTGACCGGCAAGGCCTTGGCCCGCATGGCCCTGACGGCGCCGGTTATTTCCTCGACGGTCTCGCCGCGCACCCTCAGGCCCATCAGGAAAGCGCCGATCTGGCTCGGCGTCGCCTCCCCCGACATGATAATATTAAAGGCGGCTTCGGCCTCGTCCTCGCTGAGGGATCGGGCGTCGGCGATCTTCGCCAGCAGGGGCTTGATGCCGCTCATTTAACAGACATCTCCAGGAAGTTGCGCAGCAGGCGATGGCCGTGTTCGGAGGCAATGCTTTCCGGGTGGAACTGCACTCCGTGGACGGGAAGGGCGCGATGGACCAGCCCCTGGATAACGCCGTCGTCGCTGTCCGCCGTCGCCTCCAGGCAGTCGGGAAGGGACTCCCGCTCCACCGCCAGCGAGTGATAGCGGGCCGAGATGAAGGGCGAGGGAATGCCAGCGAAAACGCCGGAGCCGTTGTGGCGAATGGCGCTGACCTTGCCGTGCATGGGCTTGGGCGCCCGCACGATCCTGCCGCCGAAGGCCTGGCCGATGCACTGGTGGCCCAGGCATACCCCGAGGATGGGGACCGCGCCCGCCGCCTTGCCGATCAACTCCAGGCAGACGCCGGCCTTGTCGGGGTCGCACGGTCCCGGAGAAATAACGATGCCCTGCGGCTTGAGGGCCAGAGCCTGCTCGGCGCTCAGCGTATCGTTGCGCCGCACCTCAACCTCCGCCCCCAGCTCCCCCAGATAGTGGAGCAGATTGTAGGTAAAGCTGTCATAGTTGTCGATTAATAAATACATATCAATAGGTTATGTTGGTTTTCTAATGTTTGACACAAGGAAACAATAAGGCTTCCGGCAATCCCGACGCAACAATGCCTCCGGCTCTCGCCACGGTCAAGCGCGGGAGAGTTTGACGATTACCGCTTAATCGTACGTTTGAAAGTCGGCGTCTGAAGGATGCGCACCGTCATTCAAAGACGTACTCTTCCTTCGCGTTCTCCTTGCGAGCGATCATAATGTCCTTGATCATGAAAAACGTCAGATCCGGATTTTCCTCGGCAATCTTCCCCATGCAGGACCAGTACTCGATCTGTTTGGGCAGTGAGCGATGATAAATGCCGCCGTAACGCTTCGCTTCAGCAACCAGTTCTTCAGACAGTTTAACATTCACGGCCATGAGTGGCTGATTTCATTCTTCAGGGGCGTCGGACGGATCGTAAGGCAAGGTTTCTCCACGAGCGATTTGCCCGCGCACCTTCGCCGCAATCGCATCGAGCCTGTCTGCGTCGCGTGCGAACTTCTGCTGCCACAAGGCTTCATCGTGTAATTCATCAAGCACGATGCCGGCAATAAGCGTCTGTTCGTCGTCAGGACGACCGGCGGCTTCCGCAAACGCTTTTTCGAGTAGTTTATTCATCTGTTCCCACCTCAGTCGGCGACTTCCCCGGCACCTTCGCCGTTATTCTAATCCTTTCTCCCGCCGAATTCCATTCCCTAAAGCTGTCGCCCCTTGACCTTCCAGTCTCTGGAACCTTTATATATGGTTACAGCGTACTGAAAGGTTGGTCATGAACACCGTCATTTTGCGCATCAAGGGGATGACCTGCGCCACCTGCTCGGGAAGGGTGGAAAAGGTGCTGGGCAAGGTTCCGGGGGTCGTTGCCGCCGAGGTCAACCTCGCCAGCGAGCGGGCTTTAATAAGCGTCCGGGAAGGAACCGCCGGCCTCGCCGATCTGATCGCGGCGGTGGAAGGGGCCGGTTACGGCGCCCGGGCCGTTGACGACTCCTCCTCCGCCGGCGCCGACGAGGAAGAAGAATTGGCCCGCAAAGGCCGCGCCGATTTCAGGACATTCGCCGTCGCCGCCGCCTTTACCCTGCCCCTGGCGGCGCAGATGGCGTGGCAAGTAGCGGGGGTGGAATGGATGATTCCGGCGTTGGCCCAGCTTGCCTTGGCGACGCCGGTGCAGTTGTGGGCGGGGCGGCGCTTTTACCGCGCCGCCTGGGGGGCGCTCAAGGCGTTTTCCGGCAACATGGATTTGCTGGTGGCCATCGGCACCTCGGCGGCCTACGGGATCAGCCTGTTTAACACCCTGGCGCCCGAGATCGGCGGCGGCGTCCTGTATTACGAGGCCGGAGCCGTCGTCGTCACCCTGGTGTTGCTGGGTAAATGGTTGGAAAGCCGGGCCAAGCACGGCACCACGGCGGCCATCCGCGCCCTGATGAACCTGCGGCCGGAGACGGCGCGGGTGGAGCGCAAAGACCGCGTGATTGAGATTCCGATCAACGAGGTCGTCAGCGGCGACATGGTCGTCGTCAAACCCGGCGAGCGCCTGCCCGTCGACGGCATTGTAGTCAACGGCGAAAGCCATATCGACGAGTCTCTTATCACCGGCGAGAGTCTGCCGGTAGCGAAGGGAGCGGGGGATACGGTCACCGGCGGCGCCATCAACGGCGAGGGATTGTTGCGCATACGCGCCACCACCGTCGGCGCCGCGTCCGTCCTGTCGCGCATTATCGCCCTGGTGCAGGGCGCCCAGGGGTCCAAGGCGCCGGTGCAGAGGTTGGTTGATCACATCTCCGCTATTTTTGTGCCTGTGGTGATGTCTATCTCAGCCCTGACCTTTACCGGCTGGTGGTTTGCCTCGGGCGACGTTGCGACGGCCATTATCAACGCCGTCGCCGTGCTGGTTATCGCCTGTCCCTGCGCCCTGGGCCTGGCGACGCCGACGGCGATCATGGTCGGCACAGGCTCCGCCGCCTCCGCCGGCATCCTGATCAAGGACGCCGAAGCCCTTGAGCGGGCGCACCGGATAACTACCGTCGTCTTCGACAAGACCGGCACCCTCACCGAAGGCCGCCCCCGGGTCAGCGGCGTGATGTCGGTCGTCGACGGCGGGGAAGGGGAGTTAGTGCGCCTCGCCGCCTCGGCCCAACAGGGCAGCGAGCATCCTCTGGCCCACGCCCTATTGGTTTATGCCGGAGATAAAGCCGTGAAGCTGGCGCCCGTCGGGGGCTTTCGCGCCATGGCCGGACGGGGGCTTATGGCAACGGTGGAGGGCAGGGTTCTGGTTATCGGCAGTCGCCGCCTGATGGACGAGGAGGGCATGATAACCGGCCCCCTTGAAGCGTCGGCGCAAAGTTTTGAGGAGCGCGGCCAGACGGTAATGTGGGCGGCAGAGAAGACTCCATCAAGACGGTTGCTGGGCTTTATCGCCGTCGGCGACGCCATCAAGCCTAACGCCGCCAAGGCGGTGGCCTTGCTTAAAGAGGCCGGCATCGACACCTTCATGCTGACCGGCGACAACGCCCGCAGCGCCCAAGCCATCGCCGCCGAATCCGGCGTCGGCAAGGTGATTGCCGAGGTTCTGCCCGAAGACAAAGCCGATATGGTGAAGCGTCTGAAAGGAGAGAGGCGTTGCGTGGCCATGGTCGGCGACGGCATCAACGACGCGCCGGCCCTGGCCGAGGCCGACATCGGTTTCGCCATGGGTGCCGGCGCCGATGTGGCCATGCATACGGCGGGGATCACCCTGATGCGCGGCGAGCCGACATTGGTTGCCGACGCCATTGATATCTCCCGGGCCACCTACGCCAAGATCAAGCAGAACCTGTTCTGGGCCTTTATTTACAACCTTATCGCCCTGCCGCTGGCGGCGCTGGGCTACCTGAGTCCGGTCATCGCCGGCGCCGCCATGGCGATGAGCAGTCTTTCCGTAGTCTACAATTCGTTGCTGCTCAAGCGCTGGCGGCCCACCACCGGAGGAAAATCATGAATATCAGCGACGTTGCCGAACAGTCGGGCGTTCCTGTCAAAACCATCCGTTACTACGAGGAGATCGGCCTGATTCCGCCGGCCGTGCGCGCCGCGAACGGCTATCGCCGCTACGCCGCGACGGATGCGGAAACCCTGCACTTCATCTATCGCGCCCGCCGTCTGGGATTTCCGGTGAAAGACGTGAGCAATTTACTGACTCTCCGGCATGACAAGAATCGAGCCAGCGCCGATGTCAAGGCCTTGGCGCTACGCCATATCAAGGAGGTGGAAGAGCGTATCGCCGAACTTGAAGCCATCCGTCGCGCTTTGCTTCACCTCACCGACCGCTGCCACGGCGATAACCGGCCCGACTGTCCCATCCTGGAGGGAATGAACAAGGCTGATTAATGCAAACGCAAATTTTACATATCTCCGGCATGCGCTGCGAAGCCTGCGTCACGCTGGTAAAAAGAGAGATGCTGAACATTCCCGGCGTCAGTCACGCAAAGGTATCGCTTAAACATCGCAATATCGAAATCGGCGGGGAGATTGCGAACAATCCGCCCCAAGCCGTAATTCATGCGTTGGAGCCTTGCCTTAAGAAATACGGCTACGACATTTCTCTCAAAAAGCCGCGCCATGTGGTTGCATGGCGGGAATTTCTTGTCGCGGCGCCCGTTGCCCTCGTTTTTCTGGCTTTATACGTCTGGCTGCAAAAACTCGGCATCGTCAGCCTTGTCAACACGGACGGCATCAACTACGCCGTCGCCTTTATCATCGGCCTGATCGCTTCGGTTTCCACCTGCATGGTTATTGTCGGCGGCCTGACGCTGTCGGTCTCCGCCAACTTCGCCAAGGAAGGCGACAAGACAACGCCGCAGCTTCTGTTTCACGGCGGACGGCTGGTCTCGTTTTTTGCGCTGGGGGGCATTATCGGCGCCCTGGGCGTACAATTTGAGTTGGGTCAGACCGGAATGTTGACGCTCACCATTGCCGTCGGCGTAGTGATGTTGGCGCTGGGCATTAATCTGCTTGACATATTTCCTGTCGTCAAAAGTCTGCAACCGACTTTGCCGCAATTCATTTCCCGTCATCTTCTTGAATTCAGGCGGCTCAATCATACCCTGACCCCGGCCTTGCTGGGAGCGATTACCTTTTTCCTGCCGTGCAGCTTCACCCAGTCCATGCAATTCTACGCGCTTTCGGCAGGCGGCTTCATGAAAGGCGGCCTTACCATGCTGATTTTCGCGCTCGGCACCTTGCCGGTGCTGGCGCTGTTGAGCTTTTCCGCGCTCGGCATTCATTCTCCGAAAGCCTCCGGCATCTTTTTCAAAACATCGGGCCTCGTCGTCATCGCTTTTGCCGTGGTTAATTTGATGAATGCCATGGTGATCGCCGGTTTGATTAATCCTGTCATGAGCATATGAGATGGAAAAGAAAGCATTCATCGCCCTTGTCGTCGCGGCAAGTTTAGCCACCATCGGCATTATGATTGTGTTGACCGGGAAGCCTGCCGTCGAACCACGGCAGATGGTTATTGAACCGCAGCAGGATGCCGGGCAACAAGCGTCAACCCTCAGCGGCAATGTCCATATTGAAAACGAACGGCAGACCATTGAAATGAATGTTAACGGCAACTATTCGCCGCAACTGACGATTGCAAAGGCGAACATGCCGACCGTTCTGAAAATAATCACGAAAAACGCCTTCGGTTGCAGCAATGTGCTGGTGATCCCCGGCCTTGATTATCGTGTGCGTCTGCCGCTGAACGGCGTGACGGAGGTGGAGGCGCCGCCTCAGCAATTAAACTCGGAATTAACGGGACAATGCAGTATGGGAATGTACGGCTTCAAAATCAGGTTTATCATGCCCTAAAGATTCGCCCATAATTCAAAGGCATGACGAGTGACCGGCGTTCGCAAAAACCGACCGAAAAAAACAACGCAAACCGCCCGGAAAACAAAGTCCGGTTACGGTCGTCGGGCGGTATATCTTGCCGTGATTTCTATCGGTTTGTTCGGCGGCTATATGCTGGGAGGACTGTTCAAGGGGAAGGAAATCCCGCAAAAATTCGCCGAAACGAATCCGGTTGAGTCAAAGACCGCTCCCGGCCCCTGGTATCGTTCCCAGTCGCCGCCGCCGGCTATGGTCACGGCTTCGGCTCTTCCCCTGTTTCCCGATCCCATGGACGATTATAAAGAACCGCCGCTGGCCTACGAAGAATCCCTGCCCCACGGAATTTATGAAATCCCGACGGTAAGCATGCCGATGCCGCCGCCTCCGGCGCCGGAACCGGAACCGCTTCCTATGGCGACGCCCGAACCGGCCCCGGAGGCGGCGCCCGCCGAGCCTTTATCATGGCGGCGCTTCGCCGTAGCGACGCCGACAAAGACCGGCAAGCCGAAGATTATTCTGGTCATCGACGACATGGGAGTGGATCGCAAACGCACGGCGCAGATTATTGCCATAAAGGGGCCGCTGACTTTGTCTTTCCTGACCTATGCCGACAATCTGGAAGCCCAAACCAGGGCGGCGCGCGCCGCCGGTCACGAGTTGCTTTTGCACGTCACCATGGAGCCGGGGTCCAGGACCATAGACCCCGGCCCCAATGTGCTGCTGACCGAACATGACCCGCAGGAAATCCTCAAGCGGCTCAGGTGGGGGCTTTCGCGCTTTGACTCTTTTATCGGCATCAACAATCACATGGGCAGCAAGTTCACCGCCGATATCGGCGGCATGACGGTGGTCATGGAGGAAATCAAGCGGCGCGGCCTGGTGTTTCTCGACTCCCGAACCTCCGAAACGACGGTGGGGGCGGCGCTGGCCAAGCGCTTCAAAGTGCCCTATGCCGAGCGCAACATCTTCCTCGACAATCTTAACGACGAGGCGGCGGTCTTCGCCAGACTGGCCGAGGTCGAACGTCTGGCGCGCTCCGCCGGTTTCGCCATCGCCATCGGCCATCCCCGCGACGCCACTATCATGATGCTGCCCAAATGGATAAAAGAGGTGGAGGCGCTGGGCTTTGTGCTGGCGCCGCTGAGTTCGGTTATTATCGGCGACGGCGTAAGCTGAGGAGGTTGAAATGGCCGGGATTTATCACGTTGCAGGAATGACCTGCGAGGGCTGCGCCAAGGCGGTGACCAACGCCGTAAAGGCGCAAGCGCCTCACGCCGTCGTCACCGTTGACCTTAAGGCCGGACGCATCGCCGTCGAAGGATTCGATGACGTCGCCGCCATCGCCAAGGCTGTCGATGACGCCGGGTTTGAATTCGGCGGAGCGGCAAAAAGCTGAATGTTTTCGGGGACAGTCGTCGTTGACTCCCTGCGTCAAGGAGCGGAATAATGAGAAGACTACCTTTGTAAGGAGACGTTTCTATGCGCTTTCATTTTTATGCGATTTTCATATGCGCCGCCACGCTTGCTTTTTCAAATGCCGCCTCGGCCGGCGACGCCCACAGCCACAGCGGCGGACATGGCATTGGAGCGGTCCAACTCACCTTGAACAACGGCGCGAAGTGGCAAACGGACAAAGCCCTGCGCGACGGAATGTGGAATATTCGTTACGAGATGGAAAACGCCCTGCCCGACATCCACAAAGGCTCCATGTCCAAAGATCGGTACGCCGTCCTTGCCGGCGCGGTCCAGAAGCATGTTGACGGCATGGTCGCCGGCTGCAAGCTTTCCCCGGAGGCCGATGTCCGACTGCATATTGTCCTCGCCAAGGTGATTGAAGGCGTGGAAGTCATGAAGGGGGCGGCTGATCGCACTCCCGGCGCCATCAATATCCTGATGGTTCTGAACGATTACGGTAACTATTTCGAACATCCGGGATGGGCGGCGACATCCCGCTGAAAGTCCGAGGTCAGCCGAACTTGGCGGCTTCCTCGGCGGCGCGGATGAGGGCGCGGGCCTTGTTGCGGCTTTCCTGGTATTCGGCTTCCGGGTCGCTGTCGGCGACAATGCCGCCGCCGGCCTGCACGGACATTATCCCGTCCTTGACCACAGCGGTGCGTAGCGCGATGCAGGTGTCCATTTCCCCATTGGCGCCGAAATAACCGATACATCCGGCATAGACGCCTCGACGCTGAGGCTCCAGTTCGTCGATAATTTCCATCGCCCGCACCTTGGGAGCGCCGGAAACGGTTCCCGCCGGGAAGCCGGCCAGCAGGGCGTCGATGGCGTCAAACCTGTCGTCAAGGTCGCCTTCGACGTTGGAGACGATGTGCATGACGTGGGAGTAGCGTTCGATGGACATATGCTCGGTAACTTTCACCGAGCCTACCTTGGCGACTCTTCCCACATCGTTGCGCCCCAGATCGAGCAGCATCAGGTGCTCGGCCAATTCCTTGGGGTCGGCCAGCAGTTCCTCGGCCAGTTCCTTGTCTTCCTTCTCCGTGGCGCCGCGCTTCCTGGTGCCGGCGATGGGGCGGATGGTGACCTTCCCGCCACGCGCCCGGACCAGAATTTCCGGGCTTGAGCCGACGATGGAAAATCCGCCGAAGTCGAGATAATAAAGGAAGGGCGAGGGGTTCAGCCTTCTCAGCGCCCGATAAAGGGAAAACGCCGGCAAGGTAAAGGGAACCTGGAAGCGCTGGGACACCACCACTTGCAGGATATCGCCGGCCAGTATGTAGTCCTTGGCCTTGACCACCATCTTGTGGAAGTCTTCGCGGGTCATGTTGGAGACGACTTCCTGCTTGCCGGGAATGGTTTTATCTTTTTCCCGAGAGGGCAAGCTACGCTCAAGACCGGCAACCGCCTCGGCCAGACGCAGGCGTCCCTCCGCGTAGGCGCTTTCGGCGTCGGTCGAGCCATTCAGCCAAACCGGCGTAATCACGGTGATCTTGTCCTCGATATTGTCAAAGACGGCGATTACCGTCGGCCTGAGGAAGATGCCGTCCGGCGTCCCCATAGCGTCGGGATTGGCGGCGGGCAGGTTTTCCACCAGGCGCACCGTGTCATAGGCCAGATATCCGACCAGACCGGCGGCCATCGGCGGCAGGCCGTCCGGCATTTCTATGCGGGACTCGGCGGCCAGGGCGCGTAGCGAATCGATAGTCCGCTCCCGGCAAGGTTCAAAAGCGTTGTCGTCACGCAAGGCGCTCCGGTTGACCTCGGCCTTGTCGCCGAAGCAGCGCCAGATAAGATCAGGCTTCATGCCGATAAACGAATAGCGGCCACGGGTAGCGCCGCCTTCCACCGATTCCAGCAGGAAGCTGTAGGCCCTGCCGCCGGCCAGTTTGAGCATGGCCGAAACCGGAGTTTCCAGGTCGGAAACCAGCGTCGTCCACATCACCTGGGGGCGTCGGCGGTAGTGCTTCTTGAAGTCCGGGAACTCGGGGAACGCCTTCATCGGCCCGACTCCCCTAGAAAAGTTGGTCAACGGCCCGCGAGTTGACGGTCACCGGGTAACGGTCGCGCAGGGCGCCGGACAGTTGAATCAACAGGTCTTCGCGCATGGATTGGGTCAATTCCTGGCGTATCTTGTCTACGCCTTCCTTGTCGGCGACGGCGGCGACGGCCTGTATATCCTTTAATCGCGCCAGGAGATATCCCTTGGCGCTGCGGGCGATGGCGTATTCACCGATCTTTTTGGCGAACAGCTCTTTAACAAGGACATCCGGCAGTTCACCCCTTGTCGAGCGGTCAAAGGGGGCGGTGGTTTTAACCTCAACGACCAATTCGCCGGCCACGGCGGAAAAGTCTACGCCTCCCTCAAGGCGCTTCAAGGCCGCCTCGGCGGCTTTTTGCGAGGCCTCGCCGCTCTGCTTTGCCCGCCATGCCTTCACCACGTCGCCATGGACGGTTTCAAGCGGCTTGAGCGCGGGCGCCGTCACCTTGTCAACCCTAAGGATAAAATATCCGTTCGGGCCGGCCTCGGTGAGCAGACTGTCGGTGTTTTCAGCGGTTTCAAAGGCGACCTTGAGGAAGCTGCCGGACGGGAGGCCCTCGACCGGCTTGCCGGCGGCGTCCTTGCCCGTTGCCTCAATGGCGTCCACGGCGATCAGCTTCAGGCCCATCCGCGAGGAGACATCTTCAAGAGTGGCGCCGCCGCCCAGTTCGTCCTCCATCTGATTGGCAAGCTTGAACAAGGCATCGACAGCTTTTTCCCCGGCGAGAGTGTTTGACAACGCGGCGCGCACCTCGTCTATGGTCTGCCGGCGCGCCGGTTCGATCCCGGTAACCCGCAGAACATGCCATCCCAGGGGACTCTTCACCGGCTTGGAGAAGCCTTCGACCGGCAACTGGAAAACGGCATCGGCCAGTTCGGCGATAATGTTTTCATGGGTGAAGGCGCCCATTTCCAGGGTATCGGCGTCCAGGCCGACTACATCCTTGGCCGTTTTGACGAAATCACCGCCTTCGACGAGCAATTTATGAACGCGCTCAGCGGTTTCCTCGTCGGCCATCACCATCTGTTGCAGGTGGCGGCGCTCGGCGGCGCTGAACTCGTCCTGGCGGTTCTTGAAGGCCTCATTGATCTCTTCGTCGGCAACGGCGATATCCTTGACCAACTCATCAGCGGTTATGGAGATAAAGATCAGTTTCCTGTACTCCGGCAACGTAAACAGGGCGGCGTTTTCCTTGTGGAAAACAACGAGGTCCGCTTCGGCAGGTTCGGCGATTCCGGTCATGGCGGCGTCGGCCAGTTCGATGGTCTCGGCAACCCGCTTCTCCCGGCGGTGATTGTATATGGCCTCGGCCATGGCGACGGGCGCAACGCCGCCGCCGACAACGCTATCCAGAAGGTGTGAGCGCTTGATGTTGTCACGAACCATCCTGATGAAGCCGCTCTCGCTGAATCCGTTGTTGCGAAGCACCTGCTGGAAGGTGAAGCGGTCGAACTTGCCGAGAGGGCCGTTGAATTCAGGGTTTCTTTTGATCTCATCGTTGATAACGCCATCGCTTGCGGCCACGCCCAGATCATCGGCGCCCAGACTGAAAAGAGTCTTGGTGACCATATTGGCAAGAACCATGTCGACGACGCCGAGGGCCTTGGCCTGCTCCAGGTCGAACTGCTGGTCGCCGAGCGAGGAGCGCAGGCGGTTCATCTCGCGCTGCAACTCGACATTGAAGCTTTCCGGGGAAATCTTGACGCCGCCGACCGTAGCCACTTCGGATTCCGTGGCGATGCCGCGCACCACGTCGCCGATGCCCCACAAGGCAAAGCTGAGAATCAGAATGCCGAGAAAGGATTTAACGACAATCCCGGTGGCGCGTTTGCGAATTAACTCCAGCATGGACGTTCTCGGCTGCTCCGGTTTTTCAGATTTGGCGAGGGCGCATCAAGGCGGCGCATCATAAAAGCGCATTCCAAGACCCGCAACACCGTAATTTTATATAATGGAACTTTCGGTCTGTGCTAGAATCGTCTCCCCTTAACCCGCATGCCCAAAAATCGGACAACCGACATGACCGTGAGCCGACGCCCGCTTATCGCCGGAAACTGGAAAATGAACGGATGCGGGGAAAGCGGCATGGACCTTGCCCGTCAACTGGCGGAACGCATGAAGGGCAGGGACCACCATCCGTTTGATATGCTGGTTTGTCCGCCGTTCACCATGCTTTCCCGAGTTGGCGAAGCCGTCGCCGGTTCGGGCATTTTGCTGGGCGCCCAGGATTGCCACCATCAACCGGCAGGCGCCTATACCGGCAATGTCAGCGCCGCCATGCTGGCTGATGTCGGCTGCGCCTATGTTATCGTCGGCCATTCCGAGCGCCGCGCCCAACACGGCGAAACCGATGCCGTGGTCAAGGCCAAGGCCGAAGCCGCGCACATTGCCGGACTGATCGCCATCGTCTGCATCGGCGAAACCGAAGCCGAACGCAATGCCGGCAACACCCTGAAGGTGATCAAGGACCAACTTGCCGGATCGCTGCCGTCTTCCATGCGGGCGGTAAACACGGTCATCGCCTATGAGCCGGTATGGGCTATCGGCACAGGCCGCACTCCCACTAATGACGAGGTTGAACAAGTCCACGCCTGCATCCGCGACCGGCTGACGGACGATTTCGGCGAAGCCGAGGCGCAAGCGACGCGCCTGTTATACGGCGGCTCGATGAACGCCGAGAACGCCGGGGAGCTGCGGGCTTTGCCCGACGTTGACGGCGGCTTGGTCGGCGGCGCCGGCCTCAAGGCCGAAACTTTTTGGGCGATCTGCGAAGCATAACACGGCGTCGCGTCACCGGCGGGAAAGGCGCTCGGCCAGTCGCCGCCGCGCCGGCGGCATCGAGCCGCCGTGATGGCCGAAGACGTAGCGCTCCAGGAAAAAACCGGTAAGTTTCATGGCGTCGGCCAGCGAGTCGGCATCGCTCTCGCCGCCGTCGATCAGAAATCCCGGCAACGCCAGCAGCAACTTTTTGTAAGGTTCTCCCGCTGAAAGGGACACGGCGCGTCCCGATTTAGGAGAAACATAGGCAAGCTGATCATTGCTTCCGCCAGCGGCGCAACCGGTTAAATCCAGCCCGAACCCCAGTTCGGCGAGCAATCCCAACTCCCATTTGACATAAACTGACGGCCGGCAATCGCCGTCCCGGGAATCAAGAAGCGCCGCCAGCCCGTTAAATACCCGGCCATGAGGCTCGCGTTCGGGAAGCGCCGCCTCGCAGACGGCGCACGCCGCGCTCAGGACGGCCAGGCGCGTCGGATCGTTAAGGAAGGGCGCGGCATAGGCGTTAACCATCTCCAAAGCATAGGTTCCAAGATGTTCGGACAGACGGGCGCGCCAGACGGCCTTGAGACGGTTCCCCGGTTGCAGGACGCCGCGATGCCGCTTGCCCTTGCCGCCCCGAACCATGCCGGCGTGAACGCCGTGGGATTGCGTCAGCAGGCAAGCGATGACCGATGTCTCGCCATGTCCCCGCGCCGACAGCACAATGCCTTCATCCGTCCATTCCATGAATGGAGTTTATACCAAATCCCGCCGGTGGAAACCCAAACGGCAAAAGGCCTCCAATTCCGATAATTCCGGGAAGTAGCCCCCCCGGTAAGGATTAAATCAGTCCCGCCATCATGACGACGCCGGCAACGGACAGCAGGACGCCGACAACAATCTGCAAGAAGCGAAGCGTCACCTTCTTCAGAAGCTTGGCGCCCGCAAAAGCGCCGAGGAAAGCCGCCATGCATCCCGCCGCCGCCTGGGGAAGGACGGCGGCGGCGTCGAGAAGACCTGTCGTCCCGTAGATGCCCAGACGGCTGATATCAACCATGACGGCGATAACGACGCCGGTGGCGACGAAGGCTTCCTTGTCAAGCCCGGCCTTGATCAAAAAAGCGGAGCGAAGAGCGCCTTGCAGGCCGACAAGTCCGCCGAAAAAGCCCGAAAGCAGGCCGCCCAGAAACATATGGCGCCTGTCGAAGACAAGGGAGGTAAAAGCCGGAACCAACTCGGCGACGGAGAAGATCAGCAGAAGCGCCCCTACCGTCAGTTTGACGGGCGTCACTTCGTAACCGTGACCGGCCAGATTGTAGGCAAACAGCGGAGACAGCGTCGAAACGGACATGAGAAGCGCCGCCCCGGCCAAAGCCGAAACCACGGCCGGCATTCCGAAGCGGAAGACCGTCGCGGGGTCGGCGTGACGTCCGAGCAGCGAGAGCTTGAACAGGTTGTTGGCCAGATGAACCAGCGCCGTCGCGCCGACAGCTACGGGAACGGGGAAGAAGGCGGAGAACACCGGCAACAGCACGGTCCCCAGGCCGAAGCCCGAGAAAAGCGTAAGGCCTGAGGCAAAAAACGCGGCAAGGCTGATGATCAGGATATCCAATTACGGAGACATCAATTCCGGACGCAAACCGTTCCGGCCTACAACAGCTTGACCATGGCGGCCACGGCGCCGACGGCTACCACCATCATGGCGCCCAGGCGAGCGGTCATGCGCAGTTCGACCTGATCGATCTTGGCTTCCAGACGATCTATTTTGGCTTCCAGCCGGTGAATGTCCCCGGCGGTGGCGAGGCCGGAGACTTCGGACAAGCTTTCCGCAAGCACACGGGCGGTCCCCTCCGCCTGTTCGGCAGTGAAATGCGCTTCTTCCCGCAACCGGCGGGCCATCTCCAACGTGTCAAAAGTAATAGCCGTCATGTTCCCAATATGCGCCTCGGCCCGGTCGCCGTCAACCTCGGCCCCGAATTCCCCTGGAACTCAGTCAGAGACAACAAAACATGGAGACCATGAAACATAGATGAACATAGCTCGCGCAAAGACGCTAAGACGCCAAGAAAGGTAAAATGAAAAATGGGTCTAAACTTTGCGCCTTTGCGTCTTGGCGTGAGATTGTTTTTGAATTCCAAGGACACAATTTTTGAAATTACGATAATAATTCCAGAAAAGCACCGCTTCCCGCCATGGTCGGCATAAGCGTTAATCAAAGCCGGAAATGTAATTATAGACCCCCATGTTCATCGCCGTTTCGATGGGCTGATAGACAGTCCACCGGCGATGATCGACGCGGGTTTCCCAGGCATCGTTGATCCCGGCCTTGATGATTTGCCTTTGCGCGTCCGCCCGTTCATCCGAACGGAAAGGACCGATGACGCTGCGGAATATCTCTTTACCGTTAGTGCTGTTGCCGCGCATTACCTTGCCGTCCAGCCGCGCATAATCGGCGACCAGACGTTCGGCGCGGGCCGGGCCGGTGAAACTGCCGATCACATAGTAGATGTTGTCTTCAGTAGACGGCGGCGTTTTTACGGTCGGCGCTTGTTGCGTCGGCTCAGGGGCCGCAACGGCAACTTCACGGTCGGCCGCAAAGAGCGAAACGGCGGGAGTCTCGATAACATCCTCCGTGTTGTCAACGGCTCCGGCGGCGACCTCGAAGGCGGCCAGTTCGCCGACTTCGACCGGCGCTTCCGCCGGCGTTAAAATCGCCTCGGCGAAGGCGGTCAGGATATCCTCGCCTTCCCGGCATATATCGTCGCCTTTGACGCCGCGCCAGATGGCGCAGTCCTTCTTGGCCAGGATGGAAATGCCGTGATCGGTGACGGATTTACCGGAGGTCAGCATGCTGACGCCGTCAAGCGCCCACGACGCCATCTGTACCTGAGCGGGTAAAGCGCACGCGCCAAGAAACGACGCGCATAGAATCAGCAAGATTCTGTTAAGAATGCCCATGTTTATGTCCTCCCCTCTGTATTTTTTATTATTTTTGATTTCCCAGGGTAGCAGGAGAAAGAGAGGGACTTTCCGCCGCATGGTTCTATACTAATCAGATATTTCAATAACAATCAAGTATAAATGGATTTAGCATAAGGTTGTTTTTTTATGGATAATTTTTTATTGAGTCTATTCATGCGTTGAAATCGAGTCCCCAGTCCCGGTAGCGATCCGGGTCATCGCCCCAGCCTTCGCGCACCTTGACGAACAGGAAAAGGTGGACGACGCGCTCGAAGATTTCCGCCAATTCCTTGCGTGATTCCTCGCCGATGGACTTGATGCGCGCTCCTTTCTCGCCGAGGACGATCCCCTTCTGGCTGGAGCGTTCGACATAGATGATCTGGCTGATCTTGACGGAGCCGTCCTTCTTTTCCTCCCATGTCTCGGTTTCGACGGTGGCGGCGTAGGGGAGTTCCTGACGCAGTTGAAGGTACAGCTTCTCGCGGGTGATCTCGGCGGCCAGCAATCGTTGAGGCATATCCGATAACTGGTCTTCGGGAAAATGCCAGGGTCCGGGGGGGGCGCGACCGGCGAGGAAGGAGCGCAAATCATCGACGCCGCAGCCGTCCTTGGCCGAGATCATGAAGGTTTCGGAAAATATCCCCTTGGCCGCCAATTCGGCGGCCAGGGTCAGCAGACGCGGCTTTTTCACGATATCGATTTTATTGAGGACAAGAATAACGTCAGGTGAGGCCGGCGTTGCCGAGCGGCGCTCGGCCAGACCCTCGATTATTCGACGGGTGTCAGCATCTATGCCGCTTTGGCTGTCTACTAGTAGAAGCACCAGATCGCCGTCGGCGGCGCCTCCCCAGGCCGCCGCCACCATCGCCCTGTCCAGGCGACGCCTGGGTTTGAATATCCCCGGAGTATCAATGAACACGAGTTGGGCGCCGCCTTCAACGGCGATGCCTAGCACCCGGGCGCGGGTCGTTTGCACCTTGGGGGAAACGATGGAAACCTTCGCTCCGACGAGGCGATTGATCAGGGTGGACTTGCCGACGTTCGGCGCTCCGAGGATGGCGAAGAAACCACAACGCTGATTGTCGGCAGCTTCCGTCATGTTTTGTTAATTCTTGACAACATGGCCCCGGCGGCCTCCTGCTCGGCGGCGCGTTTGTTGGAAGCGGACCCTGCCGCCGCCTCAAAGCCCTCTACCGTCACCTCGACGAAAAACACGGGAGCGTGGTCTTTCCCTTGGCGGTCAACTTGACGGTATGAAGGAAGTCCCAGGCCGTGCGCCTGCGCCCATTCCTGAAGCTCGGTTTTGGCGTCCTTGGGGGGGCTTGCGTCTTCATCAATGAGCGGCGTCCAGCAGCGGATGATGAAATCCTCCGCCGCTTTTATCCCGCCGTCCAGATAAAGGGCGGCGATCACCGCCTCGCAGGCATCGGCTATAATGCCGGGATTGGAACGCCCCCCGGCCTGTTCTTCGGCCGGCGACATGTCGATATGCGGGGCGAGGCCGATGTCTGCGGCTACCCGCGCCAGGGCGTCGCGCCTGACCAAGGCCGCGTGCCGGCGCGACATCTCTCCTTCTTCCTCGCCCCCGAAACGCTCATAGAGCATGCGGGCCACCACCAGACCCAGAACGCGGTCGCCCAGAAACTCCATGCGCTGGTTGGAGACGGTTTGACCGCGAACGGAGCTGGAATGGGTGAGGGCCTGCTTCAGGAGTTCGGGCCGGTGAAAATCATGGCCCGGAATTCGGAGGAATGACGCGGAGCCGCCCGTCATTCGATGCTCGTGAAAAAGCGGTTGAACCGTAACGACTTGCCCCACTCCCAGAATTTCAGCACTTGGCCGTTGATGGAGAAAAACAGAAAATCGGCGCGCCCCACCAGATTTTCCCTGGGAATAAAGCCGACATCGGCGAAGCGGCTGTCCTTGGAGTGGTCGCGATTGTCTCCCATGCCGAAATAATGACCTTCCGGCACGGTGTAGACGTGAGTGTTATCAATGTATTCCCGGTCGCTTTCCTCCAGGATGTAATGCTCGCGGCCGTTGGGGAGAGTCTCGATGAAACTGGTGAAGCGCGTGGAAACGTCGAAACTGTCCTTTGTGAGATAATCAGGCGCCTGCTTGCGGCTTACGGCCTTGCCGTTGATATTCAGGATGCCGTCAACGACCTGTATCTTGTCGCCGGGAAGGCCGACGATTCGTTTGACATAGTCGGTTTTATTGTCAATCGGCAGCTTGAAAACGGCAACGTCGCCGCGCTCCGGCTCGGCGGCGAAAATCCTCCCCGATATCAGCGGCAGACTGAGGGGAAGAGAGTGACGGCTATAGCCGTAGGAGAGCTTGGAAACGAACAGGTAATCGCCCACCAGCAATGTCGGAAGCATCGAGCCGGAGGGTATGTTGAACGGCTCGTAGGCGAAGGTGCGGACGACCAGGGCAATCACCACCGCGTACAAGATGGTGTTGATCCCTTCGCGGAATCCGTTTTGATTATTGTTGCTCACCGGTTAAGTGACTCCCGCAAATGTAATTCAACCCCTCCCGGCCTCCCCTTGGTAAGAGAAGGATTTTTTCCCCTCCTTACCAAGGAGGGGGCAGGGGGAGGTGTTGATTTTATTTCGAACCGGGCAGATCAAGACAGCCTATATGATCCCTGTCAAGCCGCGAGGCCGACGGAACTGCGGAAATCACCACCATCGCCATCGCCATCGGGTATTCGTCGCTCAGGCTGAGGTCGATTTGCGCCTTCATGCCGGGAGGCGATAACTCACCCAGGCGTTTTTCGGCGCCGCCGGTCAGGGTCAAAAACGGCTTGCCCGAGGCGTGGTTATTCACCCCCACGTCGCGCCAGGAGACTCCCCCGCGAAACCCCGTGCCAAGCGCCTTGACGCACGCTTCCTTGGCGGCGTAGCTCATGGCGTAGACCGCCGCCGGGTTGGCGCGGCTCTGCGCCTTTTGGCGTTCGGTCTCGGTGTAAAGGCGAATGATAAACCGTTCGCCGAACCGCTCCAGGGTCTTTTCAACCCGGCGGATATCGCAAAGATCGGAGCCGATGCCGAGGATCATTGTCGCCGCGCCTCGTCAATAAGGCCGCGCATGCGTTTGACGGCATTCTCAAAACCGCAGAAGATGGCTTCGCCGACCAGAAAATGGCCGATATTCAGTTCGACGATAGACGAGATAGCGGCGACCGAACCGACGGAATCAAAGGTCAGGCCGTGTCCGGCATGGCATTCAAGGCCGATCTTTACGGCGTGGGCGGCGGCGGCCTCGATCCGCGCAAGCTCATTATTACTTTTCCCGTCGCAATAGCTTCCGGTATGCAATTCAACCACCGGGGCGCCGATGGCCGCCGCCGCCTCCAATTGCGCCATTTCTGGTTCAACGAACAACGATACGCGCACTCCCGCCGCGCCCAAGGCCCTGACGAATGGTTTTAAGCGCCCGGCCCCGGCAATAACATCAAGGCCGCCCTCGGTGGTGCGCTCTTCCCGCTTCTCGGGGACGATACAGGCGGCATGAGGTTTGTAGCGCAAGGCGATGGCGAGCATTTCTTCCGTCGCCGCCATCTCCAGATTCATGGGGATGGTGATTTCTCGCCCCAGACGCTCGATATCCCTGTCGGAAATGTGACGACGATCCTCCCGCAAGTGGGCGGTGATGCCGTCGGCCCCGGCCTTTACCGCAAGCATGGCGGCGCGAACGGGATCAGGGTGATCGCCGCCCCGCGCATTGCGGATAGTCGCCACATGGTCAATGTTCACGCCGAGGCGCAGATGTCCGGGGGCTAAACTCGTTAAATGCATATTTTCCGCCTTACCCCCTCCCGACCTCCCCCTTGAAGCAAGGGGGAGGAATTATTTTCTACCGCTTTCCCCTCCTTGCTTCAAGGAGAGGGCAGGGGGAGGTTATCGTCTCAGCACCGATCTGCCGGCGTATACGGCGATATCGTCCAGTTCCTCCTCGATGCGGATAAGTTGGTTGTATTTGGCCATCCTGTCGGAACGCGACATCGATCCGGTCTTGATCTGGCCGGCGTTGACGGCCACCGCGACATCGGCGATGGTCGAGTCCTCGGTCTCGCCGGAGCGGTGCGATATAACCGCCGTATAGCCCGCCCGATGGGCGGTTTCCACGGCCTCCAGGGTCTCGCTGAGGGTGCCGATCTGGTTAAGTTTGACAAGGATGGAGTTGGCGACCCCCTTGGCGATGCCCTCTTTCAGCCGCGAGGCATTGGTGACGAACAGGTCGTCGCCGACGATCTGGACCTTCGCGCCGAGCGCATCGGTGAGAAGTTTCCAGCCGTCCCAATCGTCCTCGGCCATGCCGTCTTCGATGGAGAAGATGGGATAACGCGACACTAAACCTTCATAGAATTTTACCATTCCCTCGGCGTCAAAGGTCTTGCCTTCGCCCTTCAGGACATACTTGCCGTCTTTATAGAACTCGCTGGAAGCCGGATCGAGGGCCAGCACCATGTCGTCGCCCGGTCGATAACCGGCGGCCTCGATGGCCTTCATGATAAAGCTTAATGCCTCGTCGGAGCTTTTCAGGTTGGGAGCGAAGCCGCCTTCGTCGCCGACGTTGGTGTTGTGTCCGGCGTCCTTCAGCGCCTTGGCCAGGGCGTGGAACACCTCGGCCCCCATGCGCACGGCCTCGGCGATGGTTTCGGCGCCTACCGGAACGATCATGAACTCCTGGGGATCAATGAGATTGTCGGCATGTTTGCCGCCGTTGATGACGTTCATCATCGGCGTCGGCAGCACATGGGCGGCGACGCCGCCGATATAGCGGTACAGCGGAAGCGCCAGCTCATCGGCCGCCGCCTTGGCCGTCGCCAGACTGACGCCGAGGATGGCGTTGGCGCCGAGGCGGGACTTGTTGGCGGTGCCGTCAAGGTCAATCATGATGCGGTCGATGCGCAGTTGATCCTCGGCGTCCATGCCCGACAAAGCGTCATAGATTTCGCCGTTGACCGCCTCGCAGGCCTTAAGCACGCCCTTGCCGCCGTAGCGTTTCTTGTCGCCGTCGCGTAGTTCCATAGCCTCGTGAACGCCGGTCGAAGCCCCCGACGGCACGGCGGCGCGGCCCTCTGATCCGGTCTCCAGAACCACCTCTACCTCAACGGTGGGGTTGCCCCTTGAATCAATAATCTCGCGGGCGTGGATATCGATGATCGCGGTCATCAGCTTGTCTCCTGTTTGAGGGAAATCGGTCGTGATTTGGCCAACCTGTCAAATTCAATCAAAGTCTCAACAATGCCTGGCAACTCATTGAGAGGAATCATGTTTGGCCCGTCGCTCGGCGCTTTATCCGGGTTTTCATGGGTCTCGACGAAGACGGCGGAGACGCCGATGGAAACGGCGGCGCGGGCCAGCACCGGAGCCATCTCGCGGGCGCCTCCGGTAGTTTCTCCTTGCCCGCCCGGCTCCTGCACCGAGTGGGTGGCGTCGAAGACCACCGGATAGCCGGTGGCGGCCATCTCGGGCAGGGCGCGCATATCCGAGACCAGCCGGTTATAGCCGAAACAAACGCCGCGCTCACAGAGCATGATTTTTCTGTTGCCGAACGCTTCCATCTTCTTGACCACGTTGACCATGTCCCAGGGGGCGAGAAATTGTCCCTTCTTGATGTTGACGGCAAGGCCGGTTTCTCCCGCCGCTTTCAGCAAGTCGGTCTGGCGGCACAGGAAGGCGGGAATTTGCAGCGCATCGACGGCGCCGACCAGCGCCGCGCACTGGGAAATTTCGTGGACATCGGTAATCACCGGAAGGCCGAGAGTTTCGCGGATATCGGCGAATATCGGCAGGGCGTCTTTCATGCCGACGCCGCGAGGGCCGGCAAAACTGGTGCGGTTGGCCTTGTCGAACGAGCTTTTGTAAATCAGTCCGATGCCCAGTTTTTCGGCCATTTCCTTCAAGGCGGAGGCCGTTTCCATGGCGTGACTGCGGCTTTCCATGGCGCACGGCCCGGCGATCAGCGCCATGGGAAGGTCATTGCCGAGAGTAAGATGGCCGATGGCGACATGGCGGGGAGAGATCATATTACTCCCCCTACACCAGCCGCGACTGGTGGATGGCGGCTTTGATGAACGAGACGAACAGGGGGTGGGGCATGAAGGGCCTGGATTTCAGTTCAGGGTGAAATTGTACGCCGATGAACCAGGGGTGGCTCGGCATTTCGACAATTTCCGGCAGCACGCCGTCGGGCGACTTGCCGGAGAAGATAACGCCGACGTCGGCCAGGGCCTGTTCATAGGCCATGTTTACTTCATAGCGGTGGCGGTGACGTTCGCTGATCTCTGCGGTTCCGTAAATTTCGTGAGCCATAGTTCCCTCGGCCAGTCTGGCCTCATAGGCGCCGAGCCGCATGGTCCCGCCCAGATCGCCGTCGGCGCGGCGGCGCTCCATGTTGCCGTCCCTGGTCCACTCGGTCATCAGGCCGACCACCGGATTTTTGCAGGGGCCGAACTCGCTGGAATTGGCGTTCTTGACGCCGGCCAGGGAGCGCGCCGCCTCAATCACCGCCATCTGCATGCCCAGACAGATGCCGAAATACGGCGCCTTGTGTTCACGGGCGAATTTGACGGCGGCGATCTTGCCTTCGACGCCGCGCTCGCCGAAGCCGCCGGGAACGAGAATGCCGTTAACTTCATTGAGATAATGAACGGCGTCCTCGCGTTCGAATATCTCGGAATCGATCCAGTCAAGATTTACCCGCACGTTGTTGGCGATGCCGCCATGGGCCAGGGCCTCGGAAAGTGACTTATAGGCGTCCAACATGCCGGTGTATTTGCCGACGACGGCGATGGTCACCTCACCCTCGGGCTTGGTGATCCGTTCGACCACGTCTTGCCAGCGCGACAGGTCCGGCGGCGGCGCATCAAGAGAGAAATGGCGGCAAACTTGCTCGTCCAGCCCCTCCTCGTGGTAGCGCAGAGGCACTTCGTAGATGGTTTTGGCGTCCAGGGCCGGGATCACCGCTTCCTGACGCACGTTACAGAACAGAGCGATCTTGCGGCGCTCGGAATCGGGAATCTCCCGATCAGCGCGGCACAGCAGGACATCGGCCTGGATGCCGACGCCGAGCAACTCCTTTACCGAGTGCTGGGTGGGCTTGGTTTTCAACTCGCCGGCGGCCGGGATGTAGGGCAGCAGCGTCAAATGCACATACATGACGCGCTCATGCCCCAATTCGTTGCCGAGCTGGCGGATGGCTTCGAGAAACGGCAGACTCTCGATATCGCCGACGGTGCCGCCGATCTCGCACAGGACGAAGTCTTCTCCGTCAAGATCGGCAAGGATGAATTTCTTGATCTTGTTGGTGATATGGGGAATCACCTGAATCGTGGCCCCCAGATAATCGCCGCGCCGTTCCTTGGCGATAACGTCCGAATAGATGCGCCCGGTGGTGACGTTGTCGCTCTTTTTGGCGTTGACGCAGGTGTAGCGTTCATAATGACCCAGGTCCAGATCGGTCTCGGCGCCGTCATCGGTGACGTAGACCTCGCCGTGCTGGTAGGGACTCATGGTTCCCGGATCAACATTGATATAGGGATCGAGCTTGCGCAGGCGGACCTTGAACCCGCGCGCCTGAAGCAGCGCCCCGAGAGCAGCCGACGCCAATCCCTTGCCGAGAGAGGAAACCACGCCGCCGGTGATAAAGATAAACCGCGTCATGGACCGACACTGTAAGCTAATTGATCTGATTTAATAAAGAAAAAAGGCGGCTTGACGCCGCCTTTCGGAAAGTTTTTTTCACTCGGCTCTTTTACTTGGCCAGCGGAGCGCTAGGCTCTTGGGGAACGGCGGGCGCGACCGGATTTTCCAGCGCCGCCGGCGTCGGCTCGTCAAGAATCGAACGCTTCGAACGCTCTCCGCCGGCCAGGATGGCAAGGGTCATGGAGGTAACAAAAAAGCAGCAAGCCAGAATCGCCGTGCTTCTGGTCAACAGGTTGGCGGTGGCGCGGCCGGTCATGAAACCACCCATGCCGCCGCCGCCCATGCCCAACGCTCCGCCTTCGCTACGCTGAAGAAGAACCGCGCCGACCATGGCGATGGCGACCAGCAGATGGATGACAAGAATAACCGTAATCATGAAGTAAAAACCTATTCAAGCAATTCAAACGCCGTATTTAATCCCTATTGCGCGATCTGGCTAGAGCCAATATTTGGGCGACCGCTTGCCCAAGCGGTTGCGATAAGGATATGTTCGCCGCTCCACTTAAGGAGAAAGCTATGTTCAAGGGATCTATCGTCGCATTGATAACGCCGTTCAAGGATCAGCATCTTGATGAAGCCGCCTTCCGGGCCTTTATCGAACGGCAGATCGAACAAGGAACCGATGCCGTTGTTCCCTGCGGCACGACCGGCGAATCGCCGACCCTGACTCACGATGAACACAAGCGCGTCGTCGAGTTGTGCATAGAGGTCGTGCGCGGCAGGATTCCGGTGATCGCCGGCACAGGCTCCAATTCCACCGACGAAGCAATCGATCTTACCCTCCACGCCAAGCAGGCGGGGGCCGACGCGGCGCTGGTGGTGACTCCCTATTACAACAAGCCTACGCAGGAAGGCCTCTATCGCCATTACAAGGCGATCCATGACGCCGTCGGCCTGCCGATCATTATTTACAATATCCCCGGACGCAGTATCGTTGACATGACGGTGGAGACCATGGCCAGACTGGCCGAACTGCCCGATATCATCGGCGTCAAGGACGCCACCTCCGACCTCAACCGGCCCATTCTTACCCGTCTGGCCTGCGGCAGTGATTTTTGCCAGCTTTCCGGGGAAGACGGCACGGCAATCCCGTTTCTGGCCGCCGGCGGCCACGGCTGCATCTCGGTCAGCGCCAACATTGCGCCACGGCTGTGTTCCGACATGCAGCGGGCCTGGCGGGAAGGGGATATCGGCAAGGCGATGGCTTTGCAGGACAAGTTGTCGCCGGTCCATTCCGCCATGTTCGCCGAAACAAGCCCCGGCCCGGTGAAGTACGCCGCAAGCCTGCTGGGGATTTGCGCCGCCGACACTCGTCTTCCCCTGTGCGAGGTCAGCGACAATACCAAAGAGCGCGTAAAAAGCGCCCTGCGCGGCGCCGGGCTGCTCCCCTGACCGCCTTTTAATGGCCCGCAAGAAAAAAACCGACGGCGGAAAGATCGCGGCGCAGAACCGCAAGGCGCGCCATGACTATTTCATCGAGGAGACCTTCCATGCCGGCATCATGCTTACCGGAACCGAGGTGAAATCCCTGCGTCAGGGCCGCGCTTCGATCATTGAGTCTTTTGCCGGCGAAGTTAAGGGCGAACTGTTCCTTCTCAACGCCCATATACCCGAGTATGAATCCGCCAACCGCTTCAACCACGAACCCAAACGCCCCCGCAAGTTGTTGCTGCGCAAACGCGAGATTGCGAAACTGATCGCCGGAATCCGCCGCAAGGGAATGACCCTGGCGCCGTTATCCATCTATTTCAACGAAAGGGGCATGGCCAAGGTGGAACTGGCCCTGGCTCGCGGCAAGCATACCTACGACAAACGCGCCTCCGTCAAGGATCGCGACTGGAATCGGGACAAGGCAAGACTGCTGCGCGGCAAGGGGTAGCGCTTAACTGAAATCGTTGCATTGCGCCATGGCGGGTCGATATATAACGGATCGAGTTCCGTTCGGGCGCGTTATCGCGTGACCGCAGCACTTTGATAAGAGGATGCCGACCATGGATGTCATAGTGAAATTGCTTCACCGTAGCGATGGGCTTAATAAATCAGAGAATGCAAACTTTTATCTGGAAGTGGATGAAAATATTAAAATCCACTACCGCGATCTGCAAATTGAACTCAGCCGCAAGGAGTTCGAGGTAATTGCCCGGGCTTTCAGCGCGCAATCAGCCGAATTGATGAAAATTATGAAAACGGTCAATTATCAAGACCGTCCGTCGCCGGACGCCGCCCGGGAGAATGTCAAGATTTGGACCGATAGCCAACTGGAACCCGAATCCGCCTGTACTCCGCGCCAAATATCCCTGGAGGAATGCAACGACGGTTTCCATCTGCATTACCGCAATCTCAGGCTTATTTTAGATCGCAATAATATTTACGCCCTCAAGAAAGCGCTTAAAACCACCGATGTTGATGTCCCTTACGCCTCGACTTTTGAGGATTTCCAGGACCTTTTAAAGACTAACGGAATCAAATATTCTTTGTCCGAAATAAATGGCCCGCGATTGAGGGGAAATCACGCCCGTCGCATCATCGTCGATGAAAGCGAGGCCGCGAAGGTCAGAAGAATCATGACCGGAATCGGCATGGAGGGAAAGCTGACGGACAATTCGCAAGTTTATTCCAAGGACACTTTCTCGGTCGAACTGATGCTGTCGGAAGACGAACTCATACCGTCGACCGGCCAGCCGGCGATATAGAGCGCTTTGCCGCCGCCTTTTTAGGAGCCGCCGGCTTTTTTGCCTTAGCCGGAGATTGAGCCGCTGCTTTCTCCGGGGTTTTCTCCGGTTTGGTCAGGTTCTCCGCCGCCGGTTTTGCCGGATTTACCGCCGCCGCCTGTTGAGGTACGGGAGTTTTTTCTTGCGGCTTATCCAGCAGATCACGGAGGTTGATATTATATTCTTTCGCCATCTGTTTGATCTGCCTGATGCGCAAATCACGCTCTTCCCTGATTTTTTTATCGCGGGCCGCCGTCGCATCGTCAATCAGGCGATTCAGCATCGTAACGCTCATTTTCGCCAGATCAACGCCATCATCCGGTTTTGCGCATACCGGCGACGCGACCGGCGTCACGACCGCTGTTTTGACTACGCTGCTCGCTGGCTGCATAACTTTCCCCTTGTCCCCGGTTATTATATCCGTAACGACGGCGGCTTTCGGGCTGCCGGCCATTTTGTCCAAAACTGACGACGCTGATTTTCCATTATTGTATGGATTTTTTCCTTCATCATGGAAGTGGCCCTTGCCCGCAGGTTTGCTTTCGGGATGAAGCAAGCCGGCCAATTCCACATTGGCGACGCTTTCAAGATAAGAAATGTGTTCTTCCTTGCCGAATATCTCCTCGCAAGGCTCACAGGCGGAGCCTGAGGTATAACTGTCCCGCAGTTTGAATTTCTTGCTCAAAATACGGTGTATTTCATGCATAGGTTTATGCAGAAGATACTGGTAGATAATATTCTTGTTAGTATCCTCGATTATCGCCGCGACGGAACTTTTGTAGACATCTCCCAAAATGATGCCGCGATTAAAACGGTTAAAGCCGCAACATGGGACCACTTTAGCGTCCGGCTGGATAACGAACCGGCCGATGCTTTTGCACAAACCGAAAGTACTAACTGGCGCCGGCGGATTCGTTCCGATGGAAAGCCCTCGTCCCCTTCCCAAAAGAGCGATATTTTTCCGGTGTTGCAGATTGTACGCTTCCTTGGGAATATTATACTTGGCAAAATAATCCAGTAATTTTTGCAAGAGCGCATCGTTGCCCTTCGCATATTCAAAATCCAGATTAATGGGCGCCTTGAAGGCTTCATAGTAAGCCTGCACTACATTCTTGATATTGGCGATCGGTATCCATTCCTGATGGTATTCGCCGGCGCTCAGATTGATGCGATCCGGCGGCGGAGAAAACCCGGCCTCCCCCAGCATCCGAACCATGTTGCCGGCCGAACTTTCCGTCTTCCCCCAGAAGCCGTTGGTCATGAGGGAAACCGCGCCTTTATAGCCGCTGTCTCTTGCAAACCTGAGAGCTTTCAGCACCATGCCGGCGTGCAGAAGCGCCTCGCCGCCGGTAATGCCGATATTATTGAACCCGCTGCCGGCCCCTTCCTTGATCACCTCAAGCAGCCGCCCCTCGTCTATTACGACATCGTTTCCGGGAATTGATTGGTTATAGCAATGACTGCACCCGATATTGCACTTATAGCTGACCCTGACCGCCAACCCCTTCGGGCTGTACGCAGGCGTTTTGACGGGTGATTGTTTTTGCGCCGGTTTCGGCGCTACAGGCTTCGGCGTCGCCGAATCAAGCATGCACACGCTGGTCAAAGCATTAGCCCATTTACAAACAAAATGTTACTTGCTCTGTTTATTATAATGGACCTGTTGCAGAAGTAAAGTTCTATGGACATTCAAAATCCGGCGCCGGCCCGGTCAAACATGGCGCGCAGTTCATCGTAGTCGTCCGTCACCGGAAACTGGGGGAATTCCTTGATGACATTGGCGGGCGCCCTGAACAGGAACCCGGCGTCCGCCTCCTTCAGCATGGTGGTGTCGTTATAGGAATCGCCGGCGGCGATGACCTTGAAGTTCAATTGCTTGAAGGCAAGAACCGCCTGGCGCTTGTGGTCGCGCATGCGAAGCACATAGTTGCCGACGCGACCATCGGCTTCGATCTCCAGGCGATGGCAAAAAAGCGTCGGCCAACCGAGTTGCCGCATCAGCGGCTCGGCGAACTCGTAGAAGGTGTCCGACAGGATCACCACCTGATAGCGCTGTTGCAGCCGGTCGATGAAATCCTTGGCCCCCTCCAGCGGCCCCATGCCGTTGATAACATCCTGAATGTCATGGATTTTCAGGCCATGTTCATCGAGTATTCTCAGGCGTTGGCGCATCAGCGCGTCATAGTCGGGAATATCGCGGGTGGTGGCGCTCAGTTCCTTTATGCCTGTGCGTTCGGCGAAATTGATCCAAACTTCCGGGACCAGTACGCCCTCCAGGTCAAGGCAGACAATTTCCACGTCCGAATCTCCTCAATTTATGGCCGGAGAAGGGTATACCAGAAAATATCGGGTCAAAGCATCCGGGTAATTTCATCAAAGACGGAGTAAAACATGGCTTCGGTCAGTTTTCCGGTATTGGTGTTATAGCGCGAGCAATGATAGCTGTCGGCCATGACCGGCCGCTCCGTCAGCCGGTGAAAGGCGCCGTGCCTGAATCTAAAAAGACTTTTTCTTATTCTCAACGCCGCCAGAACGGCATCGTGGGCGAGAACGCCCAGAGCCAGGATAACCCTCAGTTCGCCCATGCTTTCTATCTCGTCGGCGAGGAAGGGCCGGCATTGAGCCGCCTCCGCCGCGACAGGCTTGTTCGCGGGCGGAACGCATCTGACGGCGTTGGTGATGCGGGTATTGACGAGCCTTAGTCCGTCCCCGGCGTCGGCCCCGTATGTTCCCTCGGACAGGCCGTAGCGGTCGAGGGCCGCATACAACAGATCGCCGGCATAATCGCCGGTGAAGGGACGACCGGAGAAATTGGCGCCCTTGAGGCCCGGCGCCAGACCGACAATCAACAATGAAGAGTTCAAATCGCCGAACGACGGCACCGGAGCGTTAAACTTGTCGGGAAACGCCGCCCGGTTGACATGCCTGAACGCGGCGAGGCGCGGACAGCGGTTACAGTCACTTGCGGGAAGCGAACGGTTATTCATTAAGTTGCAACGTCAGTCCGAGTCTCGCTCTTCATCCTGGTCGGGAACGGTCTTCGGATGATCGTGACGGGTGTCGGGGCTGCGGCTGATTTCAGATTGCAGGTCAAACAGGTCGATGAAGTTGTCGGCTTGGCGCCGCAACTCGTCGGCCACCATGGGCGGATGCGAATGCATGGTGCTGACCACGGTGACGCGCACTCCCTTGCGCTGCACGGCTTCGACCAGACGCCGGAAATCGCCGTCGCCGGAAAATATCACGATATGGTCCAGATGATCGGACATATCCATGACGTCGATGGCCAGTTCGATATCCATGTTGCCCTTGATTTTACGGCGACCGGTGACCGAATCGGTGAACTCCTTGGTCGGCTTGGTGACCATGGTGTAGCCGTTATAGTCCAGCCAATCGACCAGCGGGCGGATCGGCGAATATTCCTGATCTTCGGTCAGGGCGGTATAGTACATGGCGCGGATCAGGCGACCTTTGGCGGCGAAGACGTTCAACAACTGCTTGTAGTCGATATCGAATGAAAGGGCGCGGGCTGCGGCGTAAAGGTTGGACCCGTCAATAAATAAGCTAAGACGCTCCTGCGGATAAAAAACCATTGGAAAAATCCTTTGTTATTAAATGAGTTAGCTGAATAATAAAAAACAATAACTTATGTTCCCATAGTTAGACTTCTCTACCCATCGCCGCAAGGGAGAACTAAGTGATTATCATCGGCATCGGCGCCAATCTGCCCAGTCCCCGCTACGGATCGCCGATGGCGACCTGCGAAGCCGCCGTTGCCGCGATCATTGACAGAGGCATAGCCGCGCCGCGCCGCTCACGATGGCATCGCAGCTCCCCGGTTCCGGCATCGGATCAGCCTTGGTACATAAACGGCGTGGCCGAGATCAAAACGGCGCTGCCTCCCGCCGACATTCTGGCAATTCTGCACGACATTGAGACGCAATGCGGTCGGACGCCGGGCGAACGCAACGCGGCGCGCATTCTGGACCTGGATATTCTGGCCTTCGGCGACCATGTGGCGGACGGCGAGGAGGGAGGGATATGCCTGCCTCATCCCCGGATGCACGAACGCGCCTTCGTTTTGCTGCCGCTGGCGGAACTGTGTCCGGGCTGGGTCCATCCCGTTTCCAAACTGAGCGTCGAGGAACTGATCCTTGCCTTGCCCCCCGGTCAAACCGCCGTTCCCGTCGAATAGGCGGCGGCTACTTTCAAAAATTTTTATTCTTTCCATTTATTATCATGCGGCGCGCGGCTCGATCTCCCGCTCGATCTGCTCGCGCAGACTGTGGTCGGCAACATCGAGATCGTGGCGGGTCTGTAGATTGATCCAAAACTCCGGCGTCGTCCCGAAATACCGTGCGAGACGAAGAGCCGTGTCAATGGTGATCGCCCGCCGCCTGCGCACGATGTCGTTGACGCGAGAGCGCGGCGCCTTGATGGCGTTGGCCAGCTCGTAGACGCTGAGACCCATCGGCCCCAGGAATTCGTCGTGCAGCACCTCGCCCGGATGCACCGGCGGCAGACGCTTCCCGGTGGCGATGTCGGAGAAATCAACCTGATGTCTGTCGATGTCTTCACGTTTGATGGTCATGGCTCGCTCCTCAATGATAGCTTTATGTATTCAGGGCAATCAACTGAAAGAACTTGATCCTATTTTTCCGTCATGGCCGGGCTGAGACCCGGCCATCCACGTCTTTTTTGCCTTGGCGACGAATAAAAAGACGTAGATGCGCGGGTCAAGCCCGCGCATGACGAACAGGAAGGGACGTTATGAATGACTCTTTAGCTATCATGAAGACGTTCAGTCGATTACCCTGCCGCTTTTGTGTATTTACCTTGCCTTATCCGCCTATGCGAAATATATAATCGTCGAAATCTCGTTTTTCCCTGTTTATTTCTCCTGACCTTTGCGGAGACTGCCCCCCATGGCTAGAGTAACGGCTGAAGATTGCATCATCAAAGTTCCGAACCGGTTTGAGCTTGTCATGCTGGCGGCTCAACGTGCGCGCAACATATCTGCGGGAGCGCCGATAACCGTCGAAAGAGACAACGATAAAAACCCGGTTGTCGCCTTGCGTGAGATCGCCGATGAAACCATCGACCTCAAAGAAATCGAGAATACGCTGATCAAGGGCCTGCAAAAGCATGTGGAAATGGACGAGCCGGAAGAGGACGAAATGGACTTTGACGCCATCCAGCAGAGCCTTGCCGCAGAAGGTGGAGTAGTCGCGGCGGCGCGTGAGGAAGACGACGACGACTTCGCCTCGGATGAGGGCGATGGGCAGAAGTCGGCGTCGGAAGAGGACTGAACGCCCCATATTCCGCGCCGGCCTCAATAATCTATCGACGGGGGCCGCCTGAATGATCCGTCAAGTTGATCTTGTCGAGAAAATCAAAAAATATGACGCCGGCGCCGATGAGGACGCCATCAACCGCGCCTATGTGTTCGCAACCAAGGCTCACGGCGCCCAGTTGCGCGAATCAGGCGACGCCTATTTCATGCATCCGCTGGAAGTGGCCGGAATTCTCACCGATTACAAGCTTGATTCCGCCTCTATCATAACCGCCCTCCTGCACGACACCATCGAGGACACCCCTCATACCCTTGGTGAAATCGAGTCCCAATTCGGCAATGAAATTGCGCGGCTGGTTGACGGCGTAACCAAACTTACCCGCATTGAACTCCAGTCGGATCACGCCAAGCAGGCCGAAAACTTCCGCAAGCTGGTGCTGGCCATGTCCGACGATATACGGGTGTTGCTGGTCAAATTGGCCGACCGTCTGCATAACATGCGCACCCTTCACTTCGTGAATAGCGCCGACAGACGCAAGCGGATCGGCATCGAGACGATGGAAATTTTCGCGCCGCTGGCCGAACGCATCGGCCTGCATGACATGAAGAATGAGCTGGAAGACCTTGCTTTTGCTGAAATTAATCCGGAAGCCCGCAATTCCATTGTCTCACGGCTGGAATTCCTCCGCGAGCAGCGCGGAGACGTCGCCGTGCGCGTCATCAAACAGATTGAAAGCACCCTCGCCGACGCCGGAGTAAAAGCGACAGTGCTCGGCCGCGAAAAAAGGCCTTATTCCATCTGGCGAAAAATGCAGAGCAACAATATGGCCTTCGAGCAGCTCTCGGATGTCATCGCCTTCAGGGTGATTGTGGACTTCAACGAGGACTGCTACCGGGCGCTGGGGGTAATCCACGGCGCGTACCGAATGGTTCCCGGACGCTTTAACGACTACATCAGCACCCCCAAATCCAACGGCTACCGTTCATTGCACACCGACGTCCTCGGCCCCGAGCGCCAAAAGATCGAAGTGCAGATCCGCACCCGTGAAATGCATGAAGTCGCCGAGCACGGCGTCGCCGCTCATTGGCTTTACAAGCAACACAACGTCAAAACCGACGGTCGCCAGTACCGCTGGCTGCGGGAATTGCTGGATATTCTCGATCAGGCGATGGGGTCGGAGGAATTCCTGGAGCATACCAAACTGGAGATGTTCCAGGATCAGGTATTTTGTTTTACGCCCAGGGGCGAGCTTATCAATCTGCCGCAAAAGGCCACCCCGGTAGACTTCGCCTATGCCGTCCACTCCGAGATCGGCGACTGTTGCGTGGGCGCCAAGATCAACGGTAAAATGATGCCTTTACGCACTCATCTCCACAACGGCGATCAGGTGGAGATACTGACATCGAAGGCGCAGACTCCGTCTCCTTCATGGGAGCGTATCGTGGTCACCGGCAAGGCGCGGGCGCGCATCCGGCGCTTCGTCCTCTCCAAGAAACGGGAGCAATATATAGAACTGGGGAGCGCTATCCTCAGAAGAGCCTTCATGGAGGAGGGATTCGAATATGCCGGCAAAGCCGTGGAGGGGGTAAGCAAAATCTTCAAACAAAACAGCGGCGATGACCTGTGCGCCGCCGTCGGCGCCGGTCTCCATACCGGCCGCGAGGTGCTGGAGGCCATCTTTCCCGGAATCAGGAAAACAAATCCCAGGGATAAAAATGTAACCTCCTCATCCGCTTCCAACGGCAACGGCGGCGCCGGGAAAAAAGGCAAAAAGAAGGGAAAAGACGGATCAATCACCATTAACGGGCTTATCCCCGGCATGGCCGTTCACTATGCCGAATGCTGCCATCCTCTGCCCGGCGACCGAATTGTCGGCGTCGTCACATCCGGCAAGGGGGCAACCATCCACACCATTGACTGCGCTTCCCTTGAATCCGACGCCGGCCTTCCTGAGGACTGGATTGATGTTTCCTGGGAAGTTGACGGCGATGCTCCCGGATTTTACGTCGGACGCATCTTTTTGACCGTGCTCAATGAGCCGGGCAGCCTCGGCAACCTGTCGATGGTGATCGCCAAGAGCAAGGGAAACATATCAAACCTGAAGATTACCAATCACGCCGCAGACTTTTTCGACATGATAATCGACATCGAGGTCAGGGACGTTAAGCACCTGACCGACATTATCGCCGCGCTCAGGGCCAACCCGGTAATTAACTCGGTGGAGAGAGCGCGCGGGTAACCCGGAAATTTTCTTCGCCGTCGGCCCCTGATTAACCTATATTACCTCCATGCTGATCAAAATCGAAAAATCCTGCCTGTCGGCAATCGACATCCGGGCCAAGTATGCCGGCGACTCTTGAGGGGGACAAGCCATGAACCGAGCCACCCTGTTGTCTTTACTGGAAAGCCATCGTGACGAGGTCAAGCGGCGCTTTGCAATCAAGCGCCTTAGCGTTTTCGGGTCGGCGGCGCGGGACGAAATGCACGACGGCAGCGACATAGACTTGCTGGTTAAGTTCGACGGACCGGCAACCTTCGACAATTACATGGGTCTGCTCGACTATCTCGAAGCCCTGCTCCATGCGCGAATCGACCTCGCCACCGACGCCATGATCAAGCCGCGTCTGCGTTCCCGCGTTGAGAAGGACATGATTCATGTCGCGTGATTGTACCCTGTACCTTGAAGACATCCGGGAAGCCGTCGAACAGGTTCTGTCGGCCTCCGATGGCCCTATATTGCCTCCATGCTGATCAAGGACATGTCATGAGCAATAAAACCCGATTGCTGCTGCTTCCCGGATTGCTGTGCGATTCCCTGCTGTGGCGTCATCAAGTTAAAGCCCTGGCCGACATCGCCGAGACAAGCGTCGCCGACCTTACCCGCGACGACGACATTCAGGCCATGGCCCGCTCCGTGCTGGCGGAAGCCCCCGCGATTTTCGCTCTGGCCGGTCTGTCGATGGGCGGTTATCTGGCCATGGAGATCATGCGTCAGGCGCCGCATCGGGTGGAAAGGCTGGCCCTGCTCGACACCTCGCCGCTCGCCGACGCCGCCGAGCAAACCGAACGCCGCCGCATGTTCATCAGCATGAGCGACCACGGCGAATTCAAGGGGGTGACCCAACGACTGTTGCCCATGCTGATCCACAAGGACCGCCTGGAGGACAAGGAATTGTGCGCCACGATCATGCAAATGGCCGACAACATCGGCAAGGATGCCTTCAAGCGCCAGCAGATGGCGATCATCAGCCGCCCCGACAGCAGGCGCGACCTGGAGCGCATCCAATGCAAGACCCTGGTGTTGTGCGGTCGCCAGGACGCCCTGACGCCGCTGGCCCTGCATCAGGATATGGCCGCCGCCATCCCCCACGGCGCGCTGGCAGTGATCGAGGGCGCGGGCCACCTGTCAACGCTGGAGCAGCCCGCCGCCGTCAACGTCGCCCTCAGGGAGTGGTTGTTGTCATGAGCGGCCTGATCATGCCTTATCGGGGCGTCATGCCCAGGATCGCCCCAGGCGTCTACATCGCCCCCACCGCCTCGGTTATCGGCGACGTGGAGATCGGGGCCGGGTCGAGCCTGTGGTTCGGGGTGGTGGTGCGCGGCGACGTAAACCATGTGCGCATCGGCGAAGGCGTCAATATCCAGGACGGGACCATCGTCCATGTGGCCTCCAACCGGGCGGGCAGGCTGGGCGAGTTCGCCACCATCATCGGCTCCGGCGTCACCATCGGTCACGGGGCGATCATCCACGCCTGCACCCTGGAAGACGGCTGCTTCATCGGCATGGGAGCGACGGTGATGGACGGGGTGGTGGTGGAGGCGGGAGCGATGATCGCCGCCGGGGCGCTGGTGACGCCGGGCAAGCGCGTCGGCACGGGCCTGCTTTGGGGCGGAATGCCGGCCAGATACATGCGCGACCTGACGCCGGAGGATATCGCTCACAACGCCGACACCGCCCCCCATTACATGGAACTGGCCCGGGAATACCTGGACGCCGAGCGCTCTACCCCAAATTAGTCTCGGCGAAATCCCAGTTGACCAGATGATCAAGGAACGTCTGCACATACTTGGCGCGGAGGTTCTGGAAATCCAGATAATAGGCGTGTTCCCATACGTCGCAGGTGATCAGCGGCGTTTGGCCGTGGGCGAGGGGGGTATCGGCGTTGGCGGTCTTGACGACCTTCAGGCGGGCGCACTCGACAACGTCTCCCCCTCCGCGACAATCAGTTGAACCGGCCTTGGCGGCCTTGCCGTCAACAACCAGCCACGCCCAGCCGCTGCCGAACTGGGTAAGGGCGGCGTTGGTGAACTCCTCCTTGAACTTGTCGAAGGAACCGAAGGAGGCGTCGATGCCCGCCGCCGCCTTGCCGGAAGGGGCGCCGCCGCCTCCGGGCTTCATCGAGTTCCAATAGAAAGCATGATTCCATGCCTGGGCGGCGTTGTTGAAAACGCCGGCCCTGGCGGGATCGGCGGCGGATTCCTTGATGATATCCTCCAGACTGTCATCGGTCTCGCCGACCAGATTGTTGAGATTGACGACATAGGCATTGTGGTGCTTGCCGTGATGGAAGGAGAGCGTATTGGCCGAAATGTGCGGTTCAAGCGCGTTCGGGGCAAAGGGCAGGGGGGGGAGTTTGAATGCCATTTTATTTCCTCTTGTTCGTATTCAACGCTTTAATTTCCTTACACATATGACCGCCGTACAATGTTTTAAAGGTTTTTTTCTCAATTTAAAGAAAACGAGGCCTTTACCTGAAAAAAAATTATGATAAGATCGTGACCGTCTAAACGGTTTACCTGGGGGCGTTCGCGTTTATTGTTGAGTCATTTAGTTGGGTTTTGTTATCGTGACTCGCCTTTGATGAATTCAGGTAATGAACAGGGATTTAGGACAACTTTTAAAGAAGGGGAGGACTCGTATATGAGTGGTGTTACCAAGTTCAACAAGGCATGGCCCGTTCTGGCCGTCGCCGTTACCTTCGGCATGGCGCTCGGTTTCGGCGCCGCCGCCGTCGCTGCGGAGCCTGCTGCGGCTCCGGCTGCGGCTCCCGCCGAAGAAGAAAAGGATTTCAGAAAGGAAGCCGTAAAGGCCGCGTTAAAGACGGCTGACGTTACCTATGACAACATTGCGACATTGATGCGTGTCCCCGGCGTCTTCGGCGCCGGCGCTTCTTGCGTCACCTGCCACAACTCCACCGACGGCAAGAAAAGCCCCGGCGGTCTCGACCTGACCACCTGCGCCGGCATCGTCGCGGGCGCCGCGGCTCCCGCCGACGGCACCGCGCCGCATCCCATCCTCACCGCCGGCAAGCACAAGGGCGGCACCATCCGCCGCCGGATGAGGGACAACCGCATGCCTCTCGGCGTTGATCCGGCTTATCCCAACAACACGGCCGAGCATCTGGCTGTTAAAAAGTGGATTGAGGACGGCCTCAAGGACGACGATCACTTCAAGAACAACGTTCTGCCGCTGATGAGCAAAAAAGGCGCTTTCGGCGCTTCCGCCGATCAGTCATGCGTCGATTGCCACATGTCCCACGAGGAACCGCCGAGCTTCCACGAGTTGGATCTGAACACTCACAAGGGCATCCTGGAAGGCGCCGACTTCCTCGCCGAGCCTCCGGGGGTGAAGATCGTCAAGGCAGGCAAGCCGATGGATTCCAAGCTGTGGCTGCGTCTTACCGAGAACCGCATGCCGATGGGCGTCGATATGGGTGAAGACCGTGACCCCAGCGCTCTTGACATCATGTTCAAGTGGATCAACCAAGGGGCCAAGTGTAACTAAAGACTGATAACCGGCTTATTTGGTTATGATTATCTCGCGGCGCCGTTTGTTGCTTAACGCTTGCGCGTTGGTTACGACGGCGCCGCTTCTTTTTACCCGCAATTCTTACGCCGCCGCCGAGCAGGAACTAAAAATCCTGGGACGATGGAAAACGGGGAACGGCGTTCTCAGCCCCTTCACGGTTGACGGCCCCCGCCTCTATTTATCCGGCGACAAGACGCTGGAAGCCTGGGACATTGATCGCGGCGAACGCCTGTGGCAACAGCCGCTCAGCGCCGGGTCGTCTTTCCGTCCCCGCTTGGCCGAGGACCGCATCATCACCGGCGGGCATCATCAACTGGCGGTTTGGAACAAGGCCGGCGGCGAGCCGCGCTGGAGCCGCGCCCCCAGGGAGGGGCATCAGTTGGGTTTGCCCCTGTACAACGACGGGCGCATTCATTTCGGCGAGGGATCGGAGCTGATCACCGTTGACGTCGAGACCGGCAAGACGCTGTGGACCTTCCCCACCGTGGAAGGCTCACAGGTCGGCTATGCCGCCACCGTCTATAAGGACACTATTCTTGTCGGCCCCGGCGCCGGCCCGCTGTACGCCCTGTCGGCCAGGGACGGCAAGCTTCTGTGGAGCATCGACAACAGCGTCAAGTGGCAGTATCTGCGCCAGCTTCACGTCTCCGGCGATATCCTTGTCGCCGGCGGCTACAAGGACAATCTGTTCGGCATCGATCCGGCCCAGGGCAAGATAATGTGGAGCTTTGAGTCCGGCAATTTCATCAATTCCCATCTGGTGGTCGGCAATATGGCCTACTTCTGGTCGTCGCGGGGCTGGATATTCGCCATCAACATCAAGACCGGCGGCGTGGTCTGGCGTCACCGGACCATGGACTATCAAAAGAAGTGGCTTGAGGAAAACTGGTCGGCGGTGATGGCGGAAATCGTTTCCGACGGCAAGAGCATCTACATCCTCGACATGAAGGATGTCCTGCGCATCCTTGACGCCAAGACCGGCGACAAGACGGCAACCTATAAGCTTCCCATCCAGTCCAGGTATTTCATCACCTTGATTCCCGGCACGCGGCGCATGGCGTTCGGCTCCCGCGAGGGCGATGTCCTGCTCACCGAAATGCCCTGACCTGATAATTGCTCTCTTCCGTCACCGCCGGGCTTGACCCGGCGGTCCACGTCTATCCACTTGTCCGTTTCCTGGTGAAAAGACGTGGGTGGCCGGGTCAAGCCCGGCCACGACGCTGATATATAGAAGATGAATTTGCATCACCTGCCGAACATGGCGTATGTATCGTCAAGCGCCTTGGCGAAGCAATCGAGCATGGCGGCAATGTCTTCCGGCTCTATGATCAGCGGCGGCGCGAAAGCGATGACATCGCCGAGACTCCTGGTGATCAGTCCGTATTGTTGCGCTCTCTTGATCAGATAGGGGCCGATGCCCTCCTTGATGTCGAAAGCCTCCCTGGTCCGCTTGTCGCGCACCAGTTCGACGGCGGCGACCAGTCCGACGCCCCGCACATCGCCGACCAGAGGGTGGTCCTTGAATGCCGTCAGACCGTCCTGAAGCAGCGGCGCCTTCTCGCGGACGCGGGCCGGGATGTCTCTTTCCTGATAGATGTTCAGGGCTTCCAGCGCCACCGCCGCCGCCACCGGGTGGCCGGAATAGGTATAGCCGTGGCCGAAAACGCCGATCTTGCCGCTTTCGGCGACCATCGCCTCAAAGATCGGCTCGGAGATCATCAGCGCCGAGATCGGCACATAGGCCGACGATAAAGCCTTGGCGGTGGTCAGCATGTCAGGCTCCAGACCGTAGGTCTCGCACCCCCACATGTTGCCGGTGCGCCCGCAGCCGGTAATCACCTCGTCAACGACGAACATCACATCGTATTTCTTGAGGACCGCCTGTATCTTTTGAAAATAGCCGGCAGGCGGCGTGATGACGCCTCCCGCTCCCATCACCGGCTCGGCAAAGAAAGCGGCGACGGTATCGGGGCCTTCGCTGATGATCATCCGTTCCAGATTTCCGGCCAGACGGCCGGCGAAGTCTTCCTCGCTCTCGCCGTCTTCGGCGAAGCGGTAATAAAGGGGGCAGTCGGCATGCAGGATCGGCGCTATCGGAAGATCAAAGTCCCGGTGATTGGCGGGGATGCCGGTCAGGCTGCCCGAACACACGGTGACTCCGTGGTAAGCCCGCCGCCGCGAGATGATCTTCTTCTTGGCCGGTCTGCCGACGGCGTTGTTGTAATACCAGATCAACTTAACGGCGGCGTCGTTGGCCTCGGAGCCGGAGTTGGAAAACAGCACCTTGGTCAACGGCGGCCTGGTCCTGGGCCTGGGAGCCATCGACAGCAGTTTTTCGGCCAGATAAATGGTCGGCGCCGGCGCCTTGCCGCTGAAGCTGTGATAAAAGGGGAGAGTCTCCAGCGCCCGCACGGCGGCGTCGATCAGCCGCCTCTCGGAGAATCCCAGCGCCGTACACCACAGCCCCGACATGCCTTCGATGTAGGCCTTGCCGTCGGCATCAAAGACGCGCACTCCTTCGCCCCGCTCGATAACCAGCGGCCCCTCTTTTTTATGCGCCTCCAGATTGGTGTAGGGATGCACCAAATTGGCAAGATCACGCGCCGCATAGTTCCGTTTGTCCATGAGCGGATTATGCGGCGGTGCTGCGGGAGTGAATTTGCCTGTCGAGTTCAGCGCCTCGGTCGCGTTCGACAACCGCGATGTCGTACTGACCTTGCAGATCGAGCCAGAATTGGCCGCCGTTGCCGAAGTAACGCCCCAGCCTGACGGCGGTATCGGCGGTGATTGAGCGCCGGGCGTTGAGGATATCGGTGATCCTGCCCGACGGCACGCCCATATCCAGCGCCAATCGATTGGCGCTCAGGCCACGCGCCTTGAGTTCACGTTTCAGCAGGTTTCCGGGGTGGGAGATCGGCGGCATCGGTTTATCCTTTGTGATAGTCGGTTATTTCCACATTGTAAGCATGGCCGTCCTTGAACTCGAAACAGATACGCCACGGACCGTTTATGGTCATCGCCCACTGCCCATTGCGATCACCTTTCAATTTGTGCAGGCCGACGCCGGCAAGAGGGCTAAGATCAAGCAAGGATTTGGCGACGTTCAGAGCCAAAAGAAGATCGACGGCGGCCCCCACGTCGGCTCCACGAAACCGGTTCGGCCTTTCACCCTCCCAAACCTTTCGGCTTGGCGCATTTCGCCATGACTTGATCACGGCAATAATGTACTACGTTTAACGGTGAACTTCAAGAGGTTGCGCCTCCACGCTTGACCGGCGGGCGGCGTGTGCGCAAACTCCGTTTGTGGCAAGGGAAAGGAAATCATGACGGATTCCATAGACTGCGCGGTGATCGGAGCCGGGGTGATCGGCATCTCCGTCGCCGGGGCGCTGGCCGCAAAGGGCATGGAAACCATTATCCTGGAGGCCGAGAGCGCCTTTGGAACCGGCATCAGTTCAAGGAACAGCGAGGTCATTCATGCCGGAATCTATTACGCGCCGGGCAGCCTCAAGGCCCGCTTGTGCGTTCGGGGAAACAAGATGCTCTACGCATATTGCGCCAGCCATGGAATTAACCACAGGCGGTGCGGCAAGCTGATCGTCGCCACCTGCGCCGACGATGAGTCGGCGCTTGACGATCTGGCGGCCAAGGCTGAACAGAACGGCGTTGACGGCCTGAAACGGCTTGACGGCGCGGAGGCCATGGCCCTGGAGCCTAACCTGCATTGCCGCATGGCGTTGTTGTCGCCGTCCACCGGCATCATTGACGCCCACGCCCTGATGCTGAGTCTGCTTGGGGAAGCAGAGGAACACGGCGCGGTCATCGCCTACAACAGCCCGGTGACCGGCGGCGACGGCGGCGGCGACGGCAAGATCATTCTGCATGTGGGCGGGAGTCACCCCATGGATTTGACGTGCGGCGTCGTCATCAACTGCGCCGGTCTCGGTTCCCAGGCGGTGGCGGCTTCGATCAAGGGGGTGCCGCCGGCGTCCGTTCCGCCGCGCCATCTGGCCAAGGGCAATTACTTTTATTTGCCGGGACGGCCGCCGTTCTCACGCCTGATCTATCCGGCGCCGACCGGCGCCAGCCTGGGCATGCACTACACCATGGACCTGGGAGGACAGGCGCGCTTCGGCCCCGACTTGGAATGGATCGATGAAGAGGACTACACCGTCAACCCCGACCGCGCCGAGGCCTTTTACGACGCTATCGTGCGCTACTGGCCGGGACTGACCAGGGCGTCGCTGCAACCGGGCTATGCCGGCATCCGCCCCAAGGTCCAGGCGCCGGGCGAACCCGCCGCCGATTTCATCATCCACGGCCCCGAAGTTCACGGCGTTAAGGGGTTGGTTAACCTTTTCGGCATAGAGTCTCCCGGCCTGACCGCCTCGCTCGCCATTGCCGAAAAAGTGGCGGAAATGACCGGATAACTTGCGAATCATAAATGAAATATAATCTAGAATACTTAAAGATTGATTGGCATCACTCAAGGCCGCACCGGGCCACGCCTCACCGTCTTTGCGAGAAGCGGAGCGACGAAGCAATCCAGGAAGCAAAACAGCCGTCTGGATTGCTTCCCGCGTCGCTGACGCTCGCGGTCGCAATGACGCCGACTTTAAAGGCTCTAATAATCACGATTGCGGCCTTTCTTGTATTGAGCGCGGCTCCCGCCTCGGCCCAGACCAAGGGCAAGACCACCATTCAGGGAAGGGATGCCGGCGGCGACGCCGGCCCGGCGAGCGGCGGCGGCGACAACATTCTCGACTACCGCGAACAGATGCGTAAATTCGTGCAGAACATCAGCAACTATGCGCGAAGCCTGCGCCCCGCCTTCGTGGTGATCCCGCAAAACGGCCCTGAACTGCTGGTCAAGCAGGATGTGGCGGACCCGGAAAAATCGTCTCCGGCCTACGCCTACATGCACTCCATCGACGGCGTTCTGCAGGAAGCGCTGTTTTTCGGCATGGGCGCTCCCGTCAACAAGGACAAGCAGACGGCGTTGCTTGCGCTGACCGATCAGGCCAAGGAAAACGGCCTCAAGGTATTGGTGGTTGACTACGCCGGGAAGGCGGAAACGGCGGATCAATCCTATAGCCTGAATTCCGCCAAGGGCTACATTCCGTTTGCCGCCCATCAACGAATAGAGGATATCAACAGCCTTCCTCCTTACCCTAAACGTCCGGTAAACGAGAATCCTACCAGCATCCTGTCTTTGCGGGACGCCATGAATTTTCTCGTCATCGGGGATTCATCGGCTTTCGGCCGGGTGGATGAATTCGCCATGAAGATACACGACACCAATTATGACGTGGTCATCACCGATATTTTCCATGGCCGCGCCCCTTTAAGCAAAAAAGCCGTGGAGACTCTCAAGTTCAAAAAAGTGGGAGGACGGCGGCTGGTCCTCGCCCATGTAGACATCGGCTCGGCGGCCAGCTACCGCTACTACTGGAAGCCTCACTGGCGGGAGGGATCGCCGTTGTGGATCAACGCCCCGCACCGCGACGATCCCGATAATTATTATGTTCAATACTGGCAACCGGAGTGGCAGAAAGTCATTACCGGAGACGCCCAGTCCTTGATCTCCGGCATCGTCACGCAAGGATTCGACGGGGTTGTGCTGGGCGGCGTCGATGCCTACCTTTTCTTCGAGGGCGCTATCAACGCCGAGGAAGAGGGGCAGTAAAAAAGCATGAGTTTGCCCTCCAAGCATAATGATCAGGCGATCCTGCTTCTGCCCGATAACGACGTTGCCAATCCCGAGATTTCCATCGTTATCCCGGCGATGAACGAGGGAAAAGTAATCTCGCGTTTCATGGACTGGTGCCGCGAAGGCATAGAAAAAGCCGGCGTCAGCGCCGAAATTCTGATCATCGACAGCTCAACCGACAATACCGGCGAAATCGCCCTGGCCAAAGGGGCGCGGGTTCTCAAGACTCCCGGGCGCGGACTGGGACAGGCCTATCGGGACGCCGTTCCGATCATTCGCGGCAAGTATGTGATCTGCGGCGACGCCGACTGCACATACGACTTTCGTGAAATCCTGCCCTTCCTCGCCTTCTTCCGCGAGGGCTATGAATTCGTCATCGGATCGCGCTTCGCCGGCTCTATCGAGACCGACGCCATGCCGCCGCTGCACCGCTATTTCGGCACCCCGCTGACCAACTTCATTCTCAACTTCATTTACGGCTCCGAGTTCTCCGACATTCACTGCGGCATGCGCGGACTGACCCTGGACGCCCTGAAACGGATGAATCTGAGGTCGCGATCATGGGAATACGCTTCGGAGATGATCGTCAAATCGGTGCGCATGAACCTGAAGACGGTGGAAGTGCCGGTGAAGTTCTACAAGGATATCGAGGGTCGCCAAAGCCACCATAAACGAGCGGGCTGGTTCTCGTCGTGGTACGCCGGATGGATCAACCTGCGCACCATGCTGGTCTACGGCGCCGACTTTTTTGTCATGAAGCCGGGCGCCTTGTTGCTCGCCGTCGGCCTGCTTATCACTCTGGCCCTGGCCGGCGGACCCATAACCATAGGCGGCGTCACTTTCTCGCTGAACACCATGATGCTGGGATCGACATTATCCATCGTCGGCCTGCAAAGCGTGTTCCTCGGCTGCATGGCCCAGTCCCTCTATGACCCCAGCGGCGACACCGCCCGACGCCGGCTGAAGGTGTTCGCCTATACGCCGACAATCGCCGGCAGCGCCGTCCTGATGCTGTTGGGGCTGGGCCTCGCCTACGGCTTTCTTGACGCCTACGTCAAGGCGGACTTTACGGTCACGGCGGAACTGCTCACCGCCAACCATATGGCGGTGGCCGGGTTGCTGGCCGTCGTGATGTCATTTTTGACCTTCGTTTCAACCCTGTTGCTGCACGCTATCGCCGCCTCCATGCCGACCGATGGCCGCTCCTGACCCGCGTCAACAATCATATGGCGAAGAGCGCCCGCCGACCTTTGTCGACAAGTTCGGCCATTGGCTCTCGGCGCGACGCATCCGCCTGACGATTAAACGATATCCGGGAGCGAGGATCGGCGACATCGGCTGCGGCTATCATGCCGGCGTCAGCCGCCTGTTTCTGAACGATGCCGAGAGCCTGACCATAACCGACATCAGCATTTCCCCCGAGTTAAAGGCCCACCCCAAGATCACCGCCATTGAAGGGCGTTTGCCGAAGGCGCTGGCCGGGATCGCCGACGCATCGCTGGACGTGGTGATCAGCAATTCGGTGATCGAACACCTGTGGAACCCGGTCGATACCCTTAAAGAGATACGCCGCATAACCGCCCCCGGCGGCATATGCCTGATCAACGCGCCGTCATGGAAGGGCAAGTTCTACCTGGAATTCGCCGCCTATCGCCTCGGCCTCAGCCCGGTCGAGGAAATGGATGACCACAAAACCTATTACGATCCCGACGACCTTCTGCCCCTGCTGATCGAGGCCGGGTTCGACCCCGCCCATATCCGCTGCTTCAGGCACAAGTTCGGACTTAACACCTTCGCCGAGTGCGCCGCGCCGTCAACCAATGCCGAGCCGTGGGACAATCACTGGCGGCGCTACGCCGATTCGGCCAAAGCCAATCCGGCGCAAGCCTTTCGCCGCCGCCTGATTTTCAGGATATTGGAAGACGTCGGTATCGAGACGCAGGCGCATGTCCTCGACATCGGCTGCGGTTCCGGCGATCTGCTGGCTGAACTGAGACGGCGTTATCCGACGACGACCATGGCCGGCGTCGATATCAGCCGCGACGGCCTTGAGGAAACGCAAAGGAAACTGCCCGGCGTCACGCTGGTCCATAGTGATTTGACCGGCCCGCAACCGGAACCCGGAGAGTTGGCCGGATGGGCGACCCACGCCGTCTGTTCCGAAGTGCTGGAACATGTTGACGACCCGACCCGGCTGCTAACCAACGCCGCCGCCATGATGGAGCCGGGGTGCGCCCTGGTCGTGACCGTCCCCGACGGTCCTGTATCAGCCTTTGACCGTCACCTGGGCCACCGCCGCCATTTCACCAAGGCGGAACTCAAGCAGGTGCTGGAGGATGCCGGTTTCAATGTGATCGGAGTCGCCGCCGCCGGCTTCCCTGTCTTCAACTTGTATCGGCTGGCGGTTCTGCTGCGCGGCAAGCGTCTGATCGCCGACGCCGACGGCAAACCCGGCTTGACGGCCCGCGTAGTCATGGCTTTATTTAACCGATTACTGCCGTTGAGCCTGCCTGATGCCCCCTGGGGTTGGCAGATCATCGCCCTGGCCATAAAGAAGGATTGAAGGGTTTGCGGGTAAACGGATCGCCCTTTTTCCGGGGCATGGGGGTAATGGAAATATGGTTGCCGGCGCCCGTGGTCGGCTGCTCCAGCATCAACTCGGCGAAGATATCCTGAAGCGAGATCGTCCGCTCCTCATAACCCTCGGCTGCGCCGGGCATCTTGACGGCAAACAAGGTCGAGAATGTATCGACAAGGTCTGCATCCGAGACGCTGTCATCGGCGGCGGCGCGTGGCTCCGTCAGGGCGATGCGCGAACCGTGATCGCCATGAATGATAATAGTCGCCTCGCCGAATGTTTTGTTTTCACGCATGTCGTTAAACAAGGCGTCCAGTTTTTTATAGGTGCAACGCACCTGATCGAAATAAAGGCGGTAGCGCTGATTTCGGGATTGCGGCGTATTGCCGAACAGAGACTTTGTGCTTTTCAGCCACTCCGCGACATCGGCGCGTATGCGGCATTCCTGATCGAAGATATAGCTGTAATGCGGCAATAGAATATGCGCCAGATAGGCCGCGCCCCGTTCCTGACGGCGAAGGTCAGTCATCACCCGGTCGATGATTTTAATGGACGGAAGGGGATTGATGGTCGGTTCCGCCACTTCCCAGGAGAGCAGGCTTCCGCCGAGGGCGCGATCCGCCCTCTGACGTAGTATTGAAATGAAGTTGTAGGTCAGCGACTCGGAGAAAAAGAGGCCGAGGATAACCCTTGCCTTGGCGCTTGCGGCAAGGTCGGCGTCCATCAGCGAGCCGACGCTGTTGACAGGATAAACGAAGCAATAGTCCACGCTACGGTGGGCGCAGAAATTAAGCAGATCAGTCTGATAAACCCTGATTTTATATCCGTCGCCGGACAATTTATCGAACCGGACATTAGACCGAAGATCAATGCCGCTGAGATTCTCCCCCACCGCGCCTGCTTTCTTTTCGCCCAGCATGCTGGAAAGGGAATCATCAGTCTGTGAGTATTCGCTGAACACGCGCCCGTACAGCCTGAAGCCGAATTCATCGTAAAACTTTATCAACTCCCTCTTTAATTCGGCGCCGCCCGGAATATCAACGGGGATGCCTTCGATGCCGATATGCTCGTCGAGAATGAGGTGAAGGATTACGCCCTTGTTATTTCCCGGCTCGGCGGTTTCTTTGATGGGAAGCTCGCCGTGAACCTTTGCCTCGACCGGCAATATCAGAGCGCCGATCAGCATCACGCCGAAAGTGGTGAGAAAAATGAACCCGAGATGCCGGCGCAGAAGCCACGTCGCCATAAAACAAATGATCAGGCCGGCGACAACCGCTGTCGCCAACAACAGCGGAGATAAAGTTTCACCGGCGAGGCTTGAGAAAAAGCTCGCGGTTTTCTGGTTGCCCGGACGAAACTGCAAATCGGCGAACAACAGAAGCAAAACGGCCAGAAGGGCGGGGCGCAAGGAATGCGGACGAAGGAGAATCAATCCGCTGAACGCCGGCCCCATACACGCCAGCAACAGGCCGCTGAGAATAAGCTCCGGCCTGGACAGATCGTAACTGTGAAAGCGAACGAAGGCGACAAACGGAACCAGCAGCATCACCGGCGGAACGGTCAGATCAAACAGCAGGGTTCTTTTGTCGGCCATGGACGTTACGGCGCCTGTATCCGGAACAGGCGGAACTCGTCCTTCATTTCCGGGGGCAGTTGAACCTCGTCGATCCAGGAGGGAAAGTCGCCGCGCAGCAGGCGCTTGACCAGCACCCTTTGATCCTCTTTTTCGGTGAAATATTTGAAGCTGCCGGGAACGAGGCATATTAAAATGAGGTCGGCGCGGCGCTTGCGCACCAACCTTGTAAGCTCCTGCTCGTCCACGCTTCCCAGCAGCCTGGTAGTGTCGAGAATGCCGGAAGAATTCCTGTGCAACAGCGTCGAAAGCACCAAATGCTTGGTCCTGTACATCAATTCGTTGCCGAAATTCACCGAAGTGACGATGGTGTAGGGACGATCAGCCCAGCGGGGCTGATTAAGAAACGCCGCTACCGTCTTGAGGTCACATTCGCGCTTGAATTCTCCTTTGACCTTCGTCTTCTTGTCATCAAGCAGGGCGACGCCGGCGAGACATGGCCCCATCACCAGCAACAGCACGGCGCCCGCCTTGGCGAGGATGCGCGGCGCTCCTCGAAGACGCGCCGACAGAACGCCGTCGATGCGAAACAGTAAATCGGTCATGGCGACGATGCTGAAAATCCCCAAATACATGGACCAGCGCACCCAGTTGACGGCAAACACCGCGAAGACGGCGACGGCGAGAGCGATAAACAACCAGACCCAGCGCTCCTTGCCCGACCATTCCTCGCGGATGCGCCAAAGGGTCCAGGGCAGGGCAATCAAAACGCCGCCGACGTAAATCAGGAAATGAGCGGTGTCGGCAATGGGGGAATACTCGGCAATGCCCTCGAAAACGGGAAGAAGCTCCGGATCGACATCGGCCATGGGGCCTTTCAGGACATCGGGGAAAATCAGCCATAACGCGGCGAAGACGGCGGCGGCGCCCCCCATGCCGACAACAAGGCGTCCGGCAATGCCCGTTCTTTCCCAATGAGCGCCGACGGCCAGGACGGCGCCCCAGAACGCCAGCAACAGCGCCGCCATGCTCAGGTGAACAATCGAAACCCGGTCGAATTCAACATCAATGTAGTGGCTTGGCCCGCGCTCAACCAACAGCGCCAGCGTCAGCCCCGCCGCCAGACCGAAGACCAGATAAAAGTTCAACCGCGCCGCCTCTTTCTCCCCCGCCACCCACATCAGGCCCGTAATCGACAGGCACAGGCCGAGAAAGACAAATGCTTCGGTTCCTGACCACACCCCGACGGCGACCACGGCGCCCGCCGCCATGGCGCACCCGTCCCGACCCGAAAGAGCACGCGCCAGAAAGCCGAAGGCCAGAACCGTGATCAAGGCGAACAACAGGTGATGGTCGGCGTGGCCGGCGATGGCGTATCCCAGCACCCCGAAGCTGGTGGCGGTCAGCGCTCCGGCGACATAGGCCCCGGCGCGACCGATAAGCGGAGACGCCGCCCACGCCAGCGCCAACGCCGTCAACACATGCAGCAACGGACTGACAACGGCGCCGGCATAATAGAGCGCCTTGGCGAAGCCGAGAAACGGCGTCATCGGCACGGCAAGCGACAACAGGATAACATCGAACAGGCGCGTCCAGTGCAGGGTGTCGCCGAAGGGAGCGTTGGAGCGCGGAATAACGGAATTGAACCACTCTCCGCTCTCGTAAAGCAGGGTAACGCGCACCAGCCGCGCAAAACTGTCGCCGTCGGCCATGTCGCCGTTGACCACCAGCCAATCAAACCCCAGATACCACGCAATATGAACCATGGCGACAAAGGCCGCCGTCGCCATCATGAATCCTGGTTCAAGGGGAGGAAATTTTCCGGTTTCAATCATCAACGCATGATATGTCCGCCGCAGGCAACATTCAATCCGTCCTGACGCGCCGATCCGATCATCCGGCCCCTCCTTGGCAAGGAGGGGTAAAAATGGGCGGACTCCTTGGCAAGGAGGGGAAAAAAGTGGAAAAATTCTCCCCCTTGCTTTAAAGGGGGAGTTAGAGGGGGTCATGGATCAATGATTAAGGCCTATGCTCTAAGGAGGCTCCGTGACCAAGCGGATTTTGTTTATTTCTTCAACGCGCGTCGGCGACGCCATCTTGTCGACCGGTCTGCTCGATCACCTGATCGGCGAGAACCCGGACGCCCGCATCACCGTCGCCTGCGGGCCGGCGGCGGCGAATCTGTTTGAAACGACGCCCAACCTGGAGCGCATTATCGTGCTGAACAAGATGGCGTTCTCCATGCACTGGCCGATGCTGTTGGCGGCTTGCATCGGACGCTACTGGGACATCCTGGTCGATCTCAGAAACTCCCCCATGTACTACATGCTGGCGGCGGGCAAGCGTCGGCGCATGGGGAAAAGCCGCGACGGCATTCACCGCATCCGCCAGTTGGCCGAAGTGATCGGCCTGGCCGACGCTCCTCCGGCGCCGCGACTATGGATCAACGGCAAACATGTCGAGGCGGCGCAACGCCATATTCCCGACGGAACGCCGGTGCTGGCGGTGGGACCGACCGCTAACTGGCGGGCCAAGACATGGTCGGTCGGACGCTTCGCCGAACTGATCGAACGCCTGTGCGCCGCCGACGGCATCCTTCCCGGCGCCCGCGTCGCCGTACTCGGACGCGATGACGAACGGCCGATGGCCCTCGGCCTGATTGACGCCATCCCCGAACAACGACGCATCGATCTGGTAGGCAAGCTGGACCTGCTGGACGCCTTCGCCTGCCTGAAGCGGTGCGCCTTCTACGTCGGCAACGACTCGGGACTGATGCATCTGGCGGCGGCTTCCGGCATTCCCACCCTCGGCCTTTTCGGTCCCAGCATGGCGAAACATTACGCTCCGTGGGGACCGCTGTGCGACGCGGCCCAAACCAGCGTTCCCTTCGAGAAAATTTTTCCCCCTGAATTTGATCACCGCAACACCGACACCCTGATGGACAGCCTGTCGGTGGATACGGCGGAAGAAGCCGCCCGAAACCTGTGGAAACGGGCCGTTGAAGCAGGAAAAGGCCTGTCATGAGCGCGGACATCAAGCTTTCGGCGGTGATCTCCGTCCGCAACGAGGAGGCTCAACTGGCAAAATGCCTGGAGCGCCTGACCTTCGCCGACGAGATTGTGGTGCTGCTGGATAAATGCATCGACGGCTCCGAAGACATCGCCGGGCGCTTCACCGACCGCATCGTCAAAGGCTCGTGGGACACCGAAGGCAAGCGCCGCAACGCCGCCATCGAGGCCTGCCGGGGCCGATGGATATTCGAGATCGACGCCGACGAACGGGTTCCCGAAGCCCTGGCCGAAGAAATCCGCTATACCGTCGAAACATCTCCCTATGATCGGCATGAGATTTTGGTGGACAACTACATCGGCGGCAAACTGGTGCGCTGGGGCTGGGGATGCTCCTTCGGCAAGGCCGCCTATCCGGGACTGTTCCGCAAGGGGTCCAAGATATGGGGCGACCAGCGGGTCCACCCCAGGCTGCAATGGTCGGGACAGAAGGGAGCGATGCTGAAAAGCCGGCTTGACCATCTGGTGGATCGCAATATCTCGGACATGATCAGGCGCCTGGACAACTATTCATCGGCGCGCGCCAAAGACCTCAGGGATGCGGGCGAGATCGGCTCCCTGGCCGACAATATCCGGCGGCTGTTTTCGCGCTTCTTCAAGTGCTATGTGATGCGCAAGGGCTACCGCGAGGGCGGCTACGGCCTGCTGATCGCTCTTTGCGCCGGGCTTTACCCTCTGCTGTCTCACCTCAAGGCCAAGCTGGAGAAAGATTAGTGTCGCGCATCGTGCTGGCCGACGACGGCATCAGCTTTGACGGCAGGACCATGGAAAGCAAGCCGCTGGGCGGCGTTGAATCCTCGGTGGTATTCCTTTTCGATGAACTGGCGAAGCGCGGCCACGAAGTGACGGTGTGCAACAAATGCGAATCCGCCATGACCCATAACGGCGTCCGCTGGTCTCCCATCGCCGACGGCCTTCCGCCGAGCGCCGACCTTTACATCGCCAACCGGGGCGACAAGCTGATCCCCCTGATGCCGGGAGCGCGACGCACCGTTTTCTGGATCCATAACCCGGCGCAATATCTGTTGAAATGGCGCTATCTGTCAAAGCTGTGGCGCATCCGCCCGGCCATCATTTTTATCGGCGAGTATCACGCCGCCACCTATCCGCGTTGGGCGCCCGACGGCGGCAGGGTGGTGATTCCCTACGGCATTCCCGACATCTTTCTTGACGCCGAAACGGCGACCGATCCGCCGCCGCCGAGAGCGGTGTTTACCTCCAATCCGTTGCGTTCGCTGGACTGGTTGCTGGAGCTGTGGGACGACGCCATCCACCCCCGCATGCCGCAAGCCGAACTGCATATCTTTTCCGGCGCCGCCACCTACGGACAGGTGGGGGACGCCAAGCGGCGCGAAATGGAGGCGGTTCTTGACCGCGCCCGCTCAATGTCCGAACGGGGCGTCGTCCTGCGCGGTCCCGTCGCCAAGAGGCAACTGGCCGAAGAACTGCGCGCCGCCAGGGTGATGCTTTACCGTGGCGACGTCAACGAGACCTTCTGCCTGGCGGTGGGCGAGGCCCAGGCCATGGGAACGCCGGCGGTCGTGCAGAATCTGGGAAGCGTCGCGGAGCGGGTCATCGACGGCGAAACAGGGTTCATCGCCGACGGCGACGAGGCCTTCGCCGAAGCGGCGGTCAGGCTGCTTTCGGATGACGATCTATGGCGTAAACAACACGCCGCCGCCTTGGACAAACAGCGCCGCTGGGACTGGCCGCAGGCCGCCGCCGCCTTCGAGGCGCTGATTCCTTGAGCGACGTTTGCGCCGCAAACCCCTCCTGACCTCCCCTTCGTAAGGGGAGGAATTTTTTCTATCTCGCGCCATCCGCTTTCCTCTCTTTGCCAAGAAGGACAACCATTTTTCCCCTCCTTACCAAGGAGGGGGCGGGGGAGGTTGCTGCTGAAAACCGTATTTTCGGATTAAAGATAACCTGTCATACCGATTGGGTATCTATTAATTATTGCATGAAAAACGGTGCCGGCATGAAAAGGAGATACGGGGATGCAAGGGAGATAAAAAGAGATAAGAATAGCAGTGAAATATTTTTGTTGGCGTTAACCACAGAGGCGCAGAGACACAGAGAAGATTTAGTCCCCTGTTAAAAACTCCGAACGCCCTTGATTTGCCGGGCGGTTTTAGCGATTTGACGTAGTCGGATTTGCAAGAAAT
>Ga0156220_137_pt1 | contig 145268 bp, 137 predicted proteins | sample RifCSPlowO2_12_FD_107868 | JGI IMG/M metagenome (GOLD analysis project Ga0156220, IMG submission 107868) | Rhodospirillales bacterium RIFCSPLOWO2_12_FULL_58_28 | reverse complement strand
ATAAGAATCGCCCTCGCCGAATCTATGTAGCCCAGTTCGCGGGCCTTGACGTAGAGATCGATCTTGGCCGCCAACTCGCCGAAAAAACGGCAGATAATGTCCCTTAATTCCAGGAGATGAGTTACAGGCCGGTTGTTATCCGCAGAATTTTTCCTGGCCCTTGCATAACCGCCGTCAACGGCCTCCCGGAAAACCTCGGAAGCCTCTTCAATTTTGCCGGCTTTGAACAACATGCCTCCCAGCCGATAATCGAAGACCCGGATTTTCGGGAAAAGTTTCTGCGCCGTCCTGTAAACTTCGATAGAGGCCTCATGGTTTCCCTTGATGCTGTATATGCACCCCAGCGCATCCAGGAGACGATGCATGTCTTTATTTCTTATATCGAAGGAAAGCGCCCTGCGAATGAACGGCTCGGCATGAAGCGTGTACTTCCTGACCCACAACATGAACAAGCCGATTTTTTTATTTATTTCAAAGTCTTCAGGATTCGCCTTGAATTCTTGGAGAAGAGATTTGAGAATTTTGGCTTCCTCGGGGAGGCAATGCTCGGCTGATTCTTCCGAATCCTCGACCGGTGGTTCATGCACGGCACGGCCTCGCTATCGACGGCTCTATGCCCGCGCCGGTTTAACGGCCACGTTCTCACAGCCCAGGGCGCTTAACGCCGTATTGACGATGTGGTGAGCATTCAATCCGGCGGCATCGTACTGTTTGAAGGGATCGTCGTGATGGATAAAACGGTCGGGCAAAGTCATCGGCCGCACCTTGAGGCCGCCGCCGAGAAGGTCATTGATCGCCATGAACTGCATGACGTTGGCGGCGAAGCCTCCTTGCGATCCTTCTTCGATGATGATCAACACCTGATGGGATGCCGCCAATCCGGTCACCAGTTCCTCGTCAAAAGGCTTGGCGAAACGGGCGTCGGCGACGGTGGTGGAGAACCCTCGCGCCGCCAGTTCATCGGCGGCCTTAAGCGATTCCTGCAATCGCGTGCCGAGGCTTAACACCGCCACTGTCGATCCTTCGCGCATCACGCGACCCTTGCCGATTTCAAGCGCCACGCCCTTTTTCGGCATCTCGACGCCGACGCCGTCGCCGCGCGGATAGCGGAAGGCGCTGGGACCGGCGTCATAGGCGGCGGCGGTGGCCACCATGTGCATAAGCTCCGCCTCGTCGGCGGCTGCCATGACGACGACGCCGGGCAGACAGCAGAGATTGGCGAGGTCATACGAACCGGCATGGGTGGCGCCGTCGGCGCCGACCAACCCGGCGCGGTCGATGGCGAAGCGCACCGGCAGATTCTGCAACGCCACATCATGCACTATTTGATCATAGGCTCTTTGCATGAAGGAGGAATAAAGGGCGATGAACGGCTTGAAGCCTTCGCACGCCAGCCCGGCGGCAAAAGTCACGGCATGTTGCTCGGCGATGCCGACATCGAAAAAGCGTTCAGGGAACCGCTCGGCAAACAGGTCAAGTCCGGTGCCCGCCGGCATGGCGGCGGTGATGGCGACAATTTTGTCGTCGGCCTCGGCCTCGCTGACGATGGCGTCGGAAAATACCTTGGTATAGGACGGCGCCTTGGCTTCCGGCTTGATAAGTTCTCCGGTGATCAGATTGAATTTGCCGACGCCGTGGTACTTTTCCGGCGCTTCCTCGGCGGGAGCGTAGCCGTGTCCCTTTTTTGTCACTACATGCAACAGCACAGGCCCCGGATTCTCGTCGTCCCGCAGGTTCTTCAGGACGGGCAGCAGATGATCGATATTGTGGCCGTCGATGGGGCCGACATAATAAAAGCCCAGCTCTTCAAACAAGGTGCCGCCGGTGACCATGCCGCGAGCGTATTCATCGGCCTTGCGCGCCACCTCTCCCAGAGGGCGCGGGAACTTCTTGGAGATAACCTTGGCCAGATGGCGAACCGAGCGAAATGACTTGGACGAGATCAGGCGCGACAGATAGGCGCTCATGGCGCCTACCGGCGGCGCGATGGACATATCGTTGTCATTGAGGACAACGATCAGCCGCTCATCCATGGCGCCGGCGTTGTTCATCGCCTCGTAAGCCATGCCCGCGCTCATCGAGCCGTCGCCGATAACGGCGATGACATGGTTATTCCGCTTCAAAAGGTCGCGGGCCGCCGCCATGCCCAGCCCGGCCGAGATAGACGTGGAGCTGTGGCCGGCGCCGAAGGGGTCATATTCGCTTTCCGAGCGTTTGACAAACCCCGATATGCCCCCGCCCTGGCGCAGGGTATGCATGCGGCTGCGACGACCGGTGAGAATTTTGTGGGGATAGGACTGGTGGCCGACATCCCAGATCAACCGGTCATTGGGAGTATTGAATACATGATGCAGGGCGACGGTAAGTTCGACCACGCCGAGACTGGCGCCGAGATGTCCGCCGTTGATGGAAACCACGCGGATGGTTTCCTTACGGACTTCATCAGCCAGTTGTGAGAGCTGCGCGGAGGTAAAATCCCTTATATCTTCCGGCACATTAATGGTGTCCAGAAGCGGGGTTTTATAATGTTCCATCACGATGCCTGCCCCCCCCCACGTTTGATTCAATTGATCTCAAACATGTCTTTTGATAACGAATTGCGCAAGGTTTCTGAGAGGATCAGCCTTTTCGGCAAATAAATCAAGGTGCTTCGCCGCCTGATCAGCCAACATGACGGCCTGGGAGCGGGCGCGCTCCGCGCCGAGCAGGGAAACAAAGGTAGCCTTACCGGCGGCTTCGTCCTTGCCGACCTTCTTTCCCATCTGTTTTTCGTCACCCTCGACATCAAGCAAATCATCGACAATCTGAAAGGCCAGTCCCAGGTCATGGGCGTAGGCGCGAAGAGCATGGCGGGCAGGCAAGGGGGCCTTGCCGAGGATCGCCCCGGCCTCGCATGAAAAGCCGATCAGTTTCCCCGTCTTCAGCCTTTGCAGGTGAGTTATTTCCGCCATATCAAGGGTGCGGTCCTGGGCCATAAGGTCAAACATCTGTCCGCCGACCATGCCCTTGTCGCCGATGGCCCGGGCCATTTCGACCACCAGCAGGGCGCGCACCGCCGGGTCCGAATGGGTATCTTCCTCGCCCAATACCTCGAAAGCCTTGGTCAGCAGGGCGTCGCCGGCCAGGATCGCCGTCGCTTCATCGAACTCGATGTGGCAAGTGGGCTTGCCGCGCCTCAGATCGTCATCGTCCATGGCCGGCAGGTCGTCGTGCACCAGCGAATAGCTGTGAACCATTTCCACCGCCGCCGCCACTCTAAGGGCGCAGATATGGCCCACGTTGAACAGGCCGGCGCCGGCAATGACCATAAACGGCCGGATGCGTTTTCCGCCGTTGAAGACGCCGTAGCGCATGGCCTCGGTGATTTTACTCTCGGGACTGTCGTCAACCGGCAGTAATTGATCGAGGGTATCTTCCACCGCCTCGGCGTTGGCGATGAGGGCGTCCTTGAAGTTACCGTCGCTCATCGGATTTCCGCCGGCTCCACGCTTACGGAGCCATCGGCGCCGAGGACCACCTTTTCAACGCGGGCCTTGGCTTCCCTGAGTTTGGCCTCGCAATGACGCTTGAGGAGGGCGCCCTGCTCATAGGCGATTATCCCCTCGTCCAGCTTGCCGGTCCCGTCCTCCAGCTTGCGCACGATTTCTTCGAGCTGGGCCAAGGCCTCCTCGAAGCTTAATCCGGCAATCCGTTGCGGGATGGATTTATCAGCCATATGCATATGCTCCCCGTCCGATCCCTATCCGTGCATCAACAATCGCTTGATGGCGAGATAGGCCACGGCCGCGCCGATAATAACGGACATGATCATAAAAATAAGCAGAATATAGCGGCTGATATTTGCTTCGCTGCTTGATTTGATCTTTCGCACCTTGGCAAACAAGGTCGAAAGATTTTTATCAATCTCTTCGATCTTCGTGAGTTCCGTATATTGCCAGAACTGATGGATGACCAGCGTGAAAATGACGGCCACGGTGAGCAAAATGATCACCGCAACCATTTGGGAGGCATAGTCCTTGTCAACGGAAACCAGCTTGGCGATGACGACAAGGCCGCCGAAAGTCAGGAGCGTAGACCCGACCGTCCACCATTGAAGACGTTTGGCGAAGCGGATGGTTCGCGCCGATTCACTGTAAAGCATACACATCTCCGCATGCGTATTTTCGTCCAGGGACGACGGCTCGTTGTTGAACGGCTGTTCGCCGTCGCCGTCGCCGCTCTCCTCTTTTTTATCCATCGCAAAAGAACCTTTATGCCGGAAGGCTACAGTTTAGACCAGTTAGCCAGAAAGTCATACCGCGATGAAACATTATCCAGATTGACCTCGTTAAGGAACGTGGAATAGGTGAGATAACTGACCAATTTTCCCATGTCGTCCGCCCAGGGGGCCAGAACGCGCGGTTCGTTAAGCACCCCGGCCTGACGCAACATCACTATGGCCTCAAGATCGGTCAATTCAAATTTCCCGTAGAAAAGTATCCTTACCAGCGAGGCGTCGCCGAGGCGCACAACGGTTCGAAGATAATTGTGAACATCAAGAAGTCCTCCCAAATAGACCACATCCTTGGTGAAAGGGGCGCCTCCCTCAACCAGACCGCCCCGGACCACCCGACGCGCCATGTCAAACGAATCCAGCCTGTTCTCGCCGCGCTCCTGGTAGAATTCAAATAGTTCGAGAAAATTTGCGCCGTCCATGGACATCTTTATGCCCAGAACCCGTCCGGCGAGGCGGCGCAGACGGTGCGGCCCCAGAGCGCCGCTGATAAATTCAGCGAACACCGCCAAGCCTTCCTGGGTGCGCGTATTGCCCGGATGCGCTTCGCCGAGAATGGGAAACATGAATTGATTTTTACCGTTGTTACCTGTCGCAATATGAACAAAGGCTTCATGCTGAAGCAACTGAACGGCGTCCAGCTCGCTGAATCGGCAATCGGCGCGTAGGCGGATATAGTCGCGTCCGGCGACGGCGCGGGCGGAAAGAGTTTCAACAATCTCGACACGCGGCGCGTTCTCCTTGAAATGTTGCCTAATGGAGACGTTAAAACGCTCCTGCAATTCGGCGGCCGAAAGAGTGAGTTCGGGATTTTTCATCAAGTCTTCATCGGCGTAGCTTGAGAGAACGCTGTCAATGCGCTCGGCGAGGTCTATGGTGCGAAGAACGCCGTCGCTGAACAAAGTGTCGGGGCTTCCGAACAAGCGGCATGATATCTCGTGAAAGGCCGGAGCGCCGAGGTTGGCGATAAGACGGGCCGTCTCGTCAAAAACATCCGCGAGTCGTAAAAGCCATTGGTGAACCGGGCTGTCGCCGCTTATCAGGCGCCGCGCTTCGGCAACCATTTGAAAGGTCCGGGCAGGGTCGATGGGCGTATAGCTGATGCGGGGCAGTTCACGGCATTTGCCGGCAAAAAACCGCCTTGACGTTTCGGGCGGCCAGCTTGTCGCATGAATGACGGCGAGAGGTTTTTCCGCTTCGACCAGAATCCCGGCCGCTTCGACCAGCTTTTCAATTTCCGCCTTTGAGAATTCGTTGTGCGCCATAATAATAAGTGACTTCCTGTAACCGCCGAGACCTTACATAATAAGCATTGACGATTGAAACATGGTTGAAATTTTATTCCTTCTTATCGCCGCCGTTGTCGCGGTCCTGTTGTTTATGCGCTTGGGGCTGGGTTCAGTCCTGGGTTATCTGGCGGCAGGGGCGGTAATCGGACCACACGGCTTAAAGTTGATAATAGACGCGGATAATTTACGTCATATCGGCGAATTCGGCGTTGTTTTTCTTTTATTCCTGATCGGCATTGAGATGAAGCCGCAGCGCTTGTGGGTCATGCGCTATATTATATTCGGCTTGGGCGGAGCGCAGGTTTTAGCAACGGGGTCGCTGTTCGCCGTCATAACCTACTACACATTCGGCATGTCGGTTGAGGCGTCGCTGGCAATCGGCTTCGGACTTGCCTTGTCATCAACGGCCTTCGGCGTCCAGCTTCTCTCCGAGCGCAAACAAATGACCACCAATCACGGACGCAACAGCTTCGCCATACTACTGATGCAGGACTTGGCGGTTATTCCGCTTATGGTGCTTTTGCCTCTGCTGGCCGTCGGTCGAATCGATCAGACGACCTCGATGGGACTCGCCGCTTTGAATGCCATCGCCATTTTAAAATACGTCGCTATTTTCGGCGCAATCCTGTTGGCCGGACGGTACGCCGTCAGGCCGATCCTTCACGCTACCGCGCGCATCGGCAACAGCGATACATTCGTTGCGCTTGCCCTGCTGCTGGTGCTCGGATTTGCCTGGATCATGGAGCAGGTTGGTTTTTCCATGGCGATGGGAGCGTTCATCGCCGGGGTGTTTTTAGCGAATTCCGAATATCGCCACCAGGTGGAAGCGGATGTTCTTCCGTTTCGCGGCCTTTTGCTCGGCTTGTTCTTCATGGGGGTCGGCATGACTCTGGACTATCGTGTCGTGGCCGCTGACTTTGGAACCGTCATCGGCTGCACGGCGGCGCTGCTGATTGCAAAAGCGGTCATTGTCATCGCCATCTCACGATGTTGGCGAATATCCATGTGCGCATCCGTTCGTTCCGGCGCCCTTCTTTCCCAGGCCGGCGAGTTCGGGTTTGTCTTGTTCTCTCTGGCGGAAAGCCACCATCTGCTTCCCGAAGGCGTGATGGAACTGCTGATCCCGGTTATGGTGCTAAGCATGATAGCGACCCCTGCCATGGTATGGCTCGGCGAAAGAATTGCGGCAAGAATTGAAGCGGGCATGACGGACAAGATTCATTCCGTCGATACTGAAGAAGAGCGCCCGGTCCTCATCGCCGGATTCGGACGTGTCGGGCGGACAATAACCAATATGCTCAACTCCGCAGGCGTGCCGTACATCGCCATTGATACGGACGCAGACAACGTAGAGAGAGAACGCAAGCGGGGATATCGGGTTTATTACGGCGACGCGAGCCGGCCGGAAGTTTTACGGGCTGTCGGCGCGGCGCGCGCCAGACTGATGGTTGTCACGCTCGATAATCATCACGCCGCCGAGGGCATGGTGCGCGCTGCGCGTCGCCTTTACCCGGACATCCCTGTTCTTGTCCGAACCCGCGACTGGAAAACGGCTAACAAATTTATCTCGATCGGCGCCGCCCACGCGGTGCCGGAGATGGTGGAAGCCGGCCTCCGGCTCGGCGCCATCACTCTGGAAGCCGCCGGCGTTGATGAAAATAAACGAAAGATTTTGCTTGATGATCTTAGCGCCGATAATTACGCAAAAATGCAGGATATATAGCCGGAAATAAATGGAGCCGTTCTCGCTGTTTTCACCCCTCCATCAGCGCTCCGACATGAGCGGCGACGCTTCTCCCCAGGGCGTCAAGGTTATAGCCGCCTTCAAGGGTAGAGACTACCCGCCCGTCGCAACAACCTTCGGCTACCGAAAGGATTTCGCGGGTTACCCAGGCGAAGTCGTCCTCGCTCAGCGTCAGTTGGGCCAGAGGATCATCGGCGTGGGCGTCAAAGCCGGCTGAAATAAGGATTATTTGAGGGGCAAAATTGCTCAATGCCGGCAGGATAAGGCGGGTCCATGCGGCGCGGAATTCCTTGGAGGCGGAGCCGGGGGGCAAAGGGGCGTTGACGATGTTGCCGACGCCCCGCTCACGTTCGGAGCCGCTGCCGGGATAGCACGGGTACTGGTGGCTGGAGGCGAAGAACAGGTCGCCGTCGTCCTCGAAAGAATGTTGAGTTCCGTTGCCGTGGTGAACGTCGAAATCAACTACCGCCACCCGCTGAAGTCCGCATTTATGGCGGGCGTGCAAGGCGCCGACGACGACATTGTTGAACAGGCAGAAACCCATGGCGCGGGAATGCTCGGCGTGATGGCCGGGGGGACGCACGGCGCAGAAGGCGTTTCTTGCAACTCCGGCGGCTACCGCATCGACGGCGGCGCATGCCGCGCCGGCGGCGCGCAAGGCCGCCTCGCCGGAAGCCGCCGACATAGCGGTGTCGCCGTCCAGGTGAACAATGCCGCTATCGGGGGCGGGCGCGGCGTTCAGCACCGCTTTGACATATGAAGGAGCGTGCGCCAACTCTAATTGGGAGATATCGGCTTTGGGCGCAAGGCGGCGGTCCAAAGCGGCGAAGGCTTCCGTTCCCAGAGCCTTTTCGATGGCCTTGAGACGCTCCGGACATTCCGGATGGCGGAGGCCGGGATCATGCTCAACGCAGACCGGGTGAGTGTAAAGCAGCGTAGTCATGCCTACATACTGACACCGCGTCGGAGAATACTACCCACTAAAACAATATTCGCTGTTCATGGTGACCTCATCCGTAATTGTATACCCCAAACTCCCGCCGAACTATAACCGAATCACGACACTGACCGGTGGCCGACGGAAACTCGGGGTCAGGACGCTATCGCCGATTGAGGCCGATACATATCCGGGCGCACGCCCCCCAAAGGCCGAACAGGATAAGTATCCAGATGCCGACCACGGGCGGATGTTGCCGGCGCGGCGGCATAACCGTCCCCTCCTTGCCATGAAGGAGTTGGTCGAACTTCCAGCGGAGGTAAGTTCGATTAATATACATTTTATTGACGTAACCGAATGTGCCGTCCTTTACAGCGGTCTCCCATGCGTCCGCCGAAAACACCTCCTTGAGAAGATTGGCGTTGAAGTTGGGCGCGGCTTCGACATTAACGCCGAAATAGTTCTCCTGAACACGATAAGAGAGTGATTCGGTCTTTGTGAAAAGGACGGCGCCGAGGAACGAAAATACGCACAGCCCGACGCAGGAAACGTGGATGACGTTCTTGAATATAGCGGTCTGCTTGTCAGCATCGGACCACCAGATGAAATAGCCGACAAAGCCCAACGGGAAAATGGGATAAAGATAGCGCCACCCATAGGACATGCCGGGTTCCGCCCATATAAGCGCAACAGCCAAACTAAAGCCGGCATAAGCCCATGCCAGGAGTAGAGTTATGATGGCGAGCCATCCTTTGTTTCGCCGCGCCTTTAACAGCATGTAGGTCAAAAGGCCCAATCCGAACACCATTATCGGGCTTGAATACAACAGGCCGAATTCGGCTCCGAAAAAAATATGCGCCAAGCCGGGAAGACGTTGAAGCAACATGATAATTATGGGCAATAAGCCTATCGGTTCCTGACTATCGGAGCCGGCTTGCGAATGGGGAAACGCCAAGCCGTATACGGCTTGTGAATGAGGAATCGCCACGCCGTAAATCTCGTTATTAAGGTAGGCGACGGGAAGATAAAAAAAGATGACCAAAAGGGCGAAAATAAACGCTGCCTTGATATGTTTCTTTATATCCGGCGGCGCGTTGTCGCGTCCCGACAGGCAATCTTGCAGCAGCAACAGGATCACAGGCAGAGCGATGACATTGAGGTCGCTGAAGCGCACCATCAAGGTGATGCTGACTCCCGCCGCCGCCGCCGCCGACCACTTGAGTTCGCCGAGTTCCCGGTAACGCATCGTCGCGTAGGTAATCAGGCTGAGTCCGAAGAACTCGAAACTGTGGGACATGCGGACACGGGATAATACATAGTAGATGACCCCGGAACCCACACAGAAAAGCAATGTGTAAAACAAGGACGGCTTGTCGGTTAATAATATGGCGGATCGCCAAAAAAGGAACACTGAAGCGAGAAAGTAGAAATGAACGGCGAAGGAGAACCCGAAATAGGTCCAGGAATTGACAAACTTGCCTCTGTCCTCGATCACTTCATGGTTTTGCAGCCTGTCCACCGTCGAAAACAGGGCGACGAACGGCGCCGCCATCAGGCCGGGACCATAGAAGCCTTTTGGAACCTTGCCGTTGCCGGCGCGGAAAAACTGCAACTCATCAGCTTCCCCGGAAAAATCGGCGTCGAAGTCCAACCCGAAGGACATGGCGTAGGCCAAATACCCTATGTCATCGGATGAACCGTGAATATCGGCTGACCATTGATGCCTGTTCAGGTTCAGGAGGACCAGAACGACAAGAAAAATAAAAAGGCCCTTTTCAAACCGGAAGACAGAAATTTTTTCTGAAGGCATCTGCTCCCCGTCCGACAGGCCTGACTCACCCTAAAGGTAATTGCTCAATGACAGCCGGCGCACCGTTGCCATGGCTTGATACGAGGCTTCCATCGCTTTTTGATCATCAAGCAGGCGCGTGATGGCGTCCAGCGGATTGATGTTCTCGATGTCGGCGACCCTCTGGTCAAAAAAGCCGATCAGTTGGTCGTGACTTTTATTGGTTCGATCAAGCAATAACCGATTAAAGCCGATGTCCATCTGAACTTTTTCAATGCTGCTGGTTTGCTCCGTTTCAAAGGGCGGGGCGCCGGGCGAGGTGGGTTCCAGGGCCGCCGTCAGCAGATACTGCGCATCATCCACCCGCTTATGATTGTTGTCGAGACCGCCGGCGGTTCCGAAAACACCCTGGGCGATGATGCTCATGGCCCGGATCGCCTTCTCGAAGGCGGGATCAATGGCATTAAGGTCCATCGAAAATTCCCGTCCCTCAGTCACCTTATGGAGGGTCGATTGTGAATCGCCGTCATAATACGAGATGTCGGTGGTGATGGTCGGCGCCGCCGTGGCGGCTTCGTTCACAAGGGAATCCGTTGAGGAAAGGGTAATGACGGTCCCCGTGTTGGCGGCGACGGTAAAAGTCCCGTTATTGGAGGCGGAACCGGTGATGGTAATTTTCGAACCCACGGGAACGTTGCCGAAGGAACCTGTCCTCGACGCGGTAATGGTGTCGGCAACGCCGACATTGGCGAACGCCAAGGTTCCGAAACCGGATGTCGGGTAGGTGGCCATGGCGACGGTGGCGGCGGCGACGCCGGCCTCAAGAGCCGTAGCCTCAACGGTGGTGATCGTTGTGCCGTTGTTGGCGGAAACGGTATAGGTTCCGTTATTGCCTGCGGTTCCGGCGATGGTGATTGTGCCGCCGACGGGAATGTTGGCGAACTTTCCGGCGGTGGCGGCGGTGATGCTGGTTCCGGCGGCGAATGACAAGACGCCGTAATCGCGCGCCGTGGTGTCTACGTTCACGCCGTCCCACGGCGTGCCCGCAGTGGCGGTTAATTTAGGGTGGACGTTATGACCCCTGGTAACAGGGTAAAGGGTTCCGTTGCTGGCGTTGCCCGTCCACCTGGTCTGGAAGTCGCCGAGAGATGTCAACTCCATATCAACGGGAATGGAGGAAATGCGGGCGCCCGAGAACAGATATTTCCCGCCGACATCGATGTTCAGATTGGTTTGCATGTCGGTCATGGCGCGGAACGCGGCTTCCTGAATATTCTTCACCTGCGTTTCATCGCTCATATCACCGCTCTGGAAATTATTGAGAAGATCGCGAAAGTCGGCGACTGTCTTCTGGATTCCATCCAGGGTCACTTCGACGGTGTTCATATCCAGGTCCAGCATATCGTTGTTGGCCTTGAACTGTTTTAACAGCGTAGTTGAGTTTTCGATGTTGACCAGGCGCTCCGAGACCGGAGCGATCCCCGCATAGTCCTGCGAGACCTTTTCGCTGGTTATCTGCACCTGTGTCTCCTGCATGCGTTGCTGGCCGCGCATCAACAGATTAATCAGTTGTTGATTGGCGGAAAAACTGGCGACGCGGGTGGACATTGGCGCTCTCCTTATCCGATTGTCTGTTCGAGAGCATCAAACATGCTCTGGATGACGCTGATTATGCGGGCGGCGGCGGAATACGCTTGCTCATAAACAAGCAGGTTTGCCAGTTCTTCGTCAAGGTTTACCCCCCTGTAGGAGTCCGATTTGCCTTGCAGGCTTTCCGTGAGCGATTGCTGGAAATCCAGGCTTGTCTTGTTGTCGTGAGCCTGGCTTGAATTGCGTTCAAGGATGGCTTCCGCATACTCGGCGATGGTGTGGTTGACGCCGGCGAGGCCGCCGGCTGCGTCGAACTGATTGTTCTCGTTGAGCTTTTTGGCCAGGGCCTCGACAATAGTATCATCGCCGACGCTGGTAAAATACTCGCCGGCGGGGCCGAGGTCGGCGTCCCACTGCACGGCGCCGTGCGCTATGAAGCCCGGATTTACCTTAATGTCGCTTCGCACTTCAAACGTGCCGGCGGTGCGCACATCGGCAAGATGCATCCCGATGTCGGTGAGCAGCGTATTGCCCGTCGCCTGGGTGACATACATGCTTTTGCCGGTGTCATGGGTGAGTCTTAGCCTGATTCCCGATCCGTCGGGGATCAGCGTAGCGGTCACGCCCATATTGGCGTTGTTGATCTGATCCCTGATGGTGCTCAGGCCGGCCGTGGCGGCTATGGAAATAGCCCCCATCAAGCCGTTGTCGTCCCTGATGGAAAGAGTCGCGGCGGTGCCGGAAAACGTGGACGTCATCACGTCCGTTTCCCAAATATTGTCGGGCAGGCCGTCGACGAAAAAGTCATTGAGGCCGAAGAAATTGGAAAAACCCCTGACCGTCTCGGTCGCGCCCGTCGTCAGGGCGACGTTTACCGCTTCGGCGACCAGGGCGTCCGAGGTCACGGTAATGACGTTGGCGGCCACGCTGACCACGGTGAACGAGCCGTTGTTCGCCGCATTGGCGGCGCCGTTGATGGTGAAGGTGGCCCCCGCCGTCAGGTAAGAAAGATCAGTTCCGGCGGCGAACGTCATGGTGTCGTTGTTGACGCCGACAACATTGGCGAAGGTAACGCCTGTGTAATCAGCGCCGCCGGCGCTGAAGGCGATTTCGGCATCTTCAAGGGCGGCGCCGGCGGCCGTGCCCGCCTGATCGCGGAAGGCAAGATAGTTATCGGAGTCATTAAGGTCGATCTGGAGGTGCCCGGCGCTGTTCACGGTAACCGTCGCCGCCGCCAACCCCGGTCCGGGAGCGGTGGCGTTGGTCGAATCGCGAAGCCAGGCCTGCATCTTGGCGGCCACCCGGTCGATGGTCCAGTCCCCGCTTGCGCCTCGGCTCGAATAAGCCACCGCTACGCCGATGGTGGCGTCCTGCATGATGGCGTTCAGCGTCGTTTTTGCCTGCTGGTCGCCGGAGATGTCGAAAGCGGCGATTACCACGTCATCCACGCTGCCGGTAGGATCGAGCTTTATCGTCTGGGCGCTGGAATTGATTATATTCCGTGTTCCCGTCATCGTTTGCGCTCCGGGGAAGGCAGCGCCCCGGTTATGAATTTGATTGGTCAAATCCCTGAGTTCGCCCATCATTTCGTCAAGCTGACTTTGCAGATCGGCAAGTACGTCGTCGCGCAGGGTGATCAGTCCGCTCAGGGCGCCGGAGCCGATATCTTCGGTGATATCGTTGGCGGCGATTTTTTCGCCTATATAAATGCCGCTGATAGAGCCGTCGGCATGGGTCGTTGTCGGACTTGAGGTGCCGACCGCAGTATGGACCAGGGTGGCGGGAATGTTATCGACCAGGGTCCGACCGGAAGCGGTGAAGACCACCATGTCGCCGTCGCCGCGAAAATAGTACCGGCTGTCAATCAGTTCCGAGAGCCTGTTCATCGCTTTGTCGCGCTGGTCCATGATGTCGCTGACCTCGCGGTTGACGGCCTTGCTGCTGATCAGCAGATCGTTGTAGTCGCGGATGCTGAGAATCAAGGTGTTGATTTCACCCACGGCGGTGGCGATATCGTTGTCCGCCTGCATGCGCAACTCCTGGATAGTCGAGGTCATGTCCTGCGACTTGACCTCCAGTTCATTGGCCCACCGCAGCACCTCGCTTTGTTGCAGAACGCTGTCGGGCGACAACGCCATTGCTTCCAGGGCGCCGTTGAACTGGTTAGCGATGTGGGCGATTGATGTGTTGTCTTCGGGGCTTCCGAACGTGTACTGGATGCGCTCGTAGAAATCGGTCTGGACATCAAGCTTGCTTAAGTCCGCCATTTCCAGGCGCATGCTTTTCAGCAGTCCTTCATCTATCTGCCGCTTGAGTTCCCCAAGCTGGACGCCGGCGCCGACGCCGGCGACCACCCGTTGCTCCATGGTTACGGCTTTGCGCGTATAATCCGCCGCGTTGGCGTTGGCGATGTTTTCAGCCGTGGCGTCCATCGCCGCCTGATTGACCGTCAGACCGCTTTGAGCGGTCAGGAGCGAGAGGGTTAGGGCGGACATGGCGATCTTTCCTCAATCTTGTGGTTACAGGGACCGGTTGATGGAAACGGCTACGCCTTGATTGGCCGCGTCGGCGCGCTTGCTTTTGGTTGAGCCTTTGGCCGAGTAGGTTTTAGGGCCGGGCTTATGAGATTTGGCGGCGTCGGCTATCGCCTTCATGACGCGCTTGTTTACTTCCATCGCCACCTTGAGGTAGCGGGCGTTATCTTCCATCAGCGCCTTTATCTTTTCTCCGAGGCCGCGCAGACGTTCGCGTAACTCCGGATCAACGCTTGAGATGTCGTCCGTCGCCGCCTTAAGTCCCAGAACGCGGGCTTCGTAGGCGCGGCTTAACGCTGATTTTTCCTCAAGCATGACGGCGACGGCCTGGGGGCGGTTTTTTCTGAGGGCCTCGTTTTCGCGTTCCAGAAGATTTGCCAGCCGGTTGGAAATATTGATCAGGTCGTTGATTCTGTCGGTCGCATTCATGGCTTTTTGGCCTCCTGCATCTTGAGTATTTCCTTGTAAACGGCGTCGGCGATGCCGATGCCGCCGGTACGGGCGATTGCCTTGCCGTATTCATCGACCTGCATCGAGCGCCACATAGTCTCGGCGCTGCCGCCGCCGAAAGGTTCCGCAGCTTCGGTGTTGGCGAACATCGGTTGCAGGAACTGGCTGAGGGTAAAAGCCTCGAATTCCCGTGCGACTTTTCGCGCTTGCGCCTGGGCGGCCGGAGTATCAAGCCTGGGCGCCTTCTTGGCGCCGGCGAGAGCTGATTGCACCTGCATGGCGATGACGTTGTCGCTCATTACATTATCCCTATATCGGCCTGCATGGCGCCGGCGGCCTTGACCGCCTGCAGGATGGTGATCATGTCGCGTGGGCCGATGCCGAGCGCGTTAAGACCGTTGACAAGGTCCTGCAAGGTGACGCCGGAATTAACCACCGTCAGCCTTCGGTCGCCGCCCTGGTCAATCTGGATGTCGGTGCGATCAACGGTGGTGGTGTCGCCGACCGAGGCGAACGGTCCCGGCTGGGATACCTGCGGGGTTTCGGTAATGCGGATAGTCAGGTTGCCTTGGGCGATGGCGACGGTGCTGATGCGCACATCCTCGCCCATGACGATGACGCCCGACTGTTCATCAATAATGACGCGCGCCGCCTGATCCGGCTCGATGCGTAACTGTTCGATGTCGGTCAGCAGGTTGACGACATTGGAGCGGTAACTCTCCGGCACCGCCACCTGAACGGTGGAGTGGTCGGTGGAGACCGCCGCCGGGGTGCCGAGGAAGGCGTTGATGGCCTGGGAGATACGATTGGCGGTAGTGAAATCCGGGTTGCGCAGGCTCAGCTTGATCGACTTGAGATCGGCCATTTCAAAGCCGATCTCACGCTCGATGATGGCGCCGTTGGCAATGCGGGCGCTGGTGGGCACCCCCTTGGTTACGGTTTCGCCTTTGCCGGTTGCGGTAAAGCCGCCGACCGCCAACTGTCCCTGGCTGACGGCATAGACCTCGCTGTCGGCGCCGAGCAGCGGCGTCACCAGCAGAGTGCCGCCGAGCAGATTCTTCGAATCGCCGATGGCGCTGACCGTAACATCGATGCGGCTGCCTTGGCGGGCGAAGGGAGGCAGAGTGGCGGTCACCATCACGGCGGCGACGTTCTTCGAATCAATTCCGGCATCCGTCGGCTTTATGCCGAGCCTGTTCAGCATGGCTTGCAGGCTTTGCTGGGTGAAATGGCCGATGGAAAGAGTGTCGCCGGTGCCGTTGAGGCCGACGACCAGGCCATATCCGACCAACATGTTGTCGCGCACTCCCTGGTATACGGCGATGTCCTTGATGCGGGAAGCGGCCTCGGCGCCGGCCATAGTAATCAGCATCAGCGTCAGACCGGCCGCGCCGCCGATCAAAATTCGCTTCAAGGCGTTTTTTGTCGAGAGAGCGGCGAAACTGTAAACTGAAGCGGTCATTATGGCCTTCCGTTATTGTTCTGTTGATTCGGAACACGGTGATTATATATGCCTGTCGTTAATTTAATGCTAATTCCATGCCAAGGATTTTCTCTGCTTATCTCCTTGAAAACAAAGCGTTTTCCGGCGCTTATCGTAATCGGGCGGCGGGAGAGAGAAAAGAAGGCCAAGGCCGAGGGGAATATATTGCCGGGTCGGATAACGCTCTACGCTATCTCTTGAGGCTGCTTGCCTCTTTCGTCATCTCGTCAACGGTCTTGAAGACGTTGGCCGAGGCGTTGTAGGCGGTCTGGGTCATGATCATCTTGGTGAATTCGTCGGCCAGATCGACATTGGAAATTTCATGCGTGAACGGCGACAGGGAGGCATACCCGTCGGTTCCCGGATTGGTAAGTCTGGCGGTTCCGGACTCGGCGGTCTCGGCGTATACGTTGCCGTTAATCCTGTCCATGGCGTCCGGATTGGTGAACTGGGCGAGGGGGATTTTATAGATCGACCGGTAGGATGAATCATGAAAATTGCCGACGATTTCGCCCGTGGTGGTGAATTCAAAATCATTCATAAGCGCGGCGGCATAACCGTTTCTGGTGTAATTGAAGGGCATGAGATCGCCGGCGTACTGGACGAATTCGCTGGTATCAAGAGTGACCGCGCCCGTGCTTCCGCCGGCGAACGTCATCGCCAGGGCGATCGAAGAGGGTGACGTTAAAGTCCCCATGGTCGTGAACGTTATCGGTGTTATCGCCGAGGTGCCGGTGCTCAGCACGTTGGCGGTCGTCGTCGCCACGGTGGCCGTGTTGTCGGCCAGGGCGGTGTAATTCGCCGTGACGACGGCGGGAGCCGCCGTCTGGGTGGCGTCGACTCCGCCCGAGGCGCCGACGGCGGTCAGGGCATAGGCCGTGCCGGCGGTGGATGCGGTAATGGTGATGACGTTGCCGACGGCGGCGGCCGCAACGGCGGGATCGGCGTTGATCAGGGCGGCCAATCCCGTCGCCGCGTCGGCGTTGGAAGCGTCCGGTCCCGCCGACGTGTAGGAATAAAGGTTGCCGTTAACCGTCGCCGTATAGACGTCGCCGAGTTCAAACGTTCCCCCGATCGTGATCGAGTCGGACTGGGCTACGCTGACGCCGCCGTGCACCGCCACCGCCAGGGTGGTTACGGCGTCGCCGGCGACATCGGAAGTCAGGGTAAGGGCGTCGGCCCCGGAAGGCGCCGCCGTCACCTTAAGCGTGGCGTCGGCGTTTATTTGCGTCACCAGAGCGTCGCGGACAGTGCTGAGGGTTTCGCCGCCGACGAGTATCTGTTGATAAGGCGTGCCGTTGATGGTGACGGTATAGGTGTCCCCGGCCTCAATGGCGCCGCCCAAGGTCACCGTATCGACCTGGGCCACCGGAGTTCGGGTGGTCACATAAGACATATCCCATGTGTTGGTTGCGTTCTTGGAAAAATAAAGGGACACCGACTGATGAGCGAAAGCGGAATCGATAACGTCGATGTTATATACCTCCAGCCCGGCAGGGGCGGTTCCGCCGGCCAGGACGCCGGCGACGGAGGCGGCGTGATCGCTGACAAGCGCGTTATTTGACGGCAGGTTTATCGCCAGCTTGGCGGTGGTGGTGGCGATGCCGGTGTTGGCGAACGAGTACTGATCCACTCTCATCGATGAAAGGGTGGTGGAAAAGTCGCCGGCTGCGCTGTCCCACGCATACCCCTGAACGTAATAATTATTCTTGTCCACCAGATAGCCTTCCTTGACGGTGATCGTGCTGCCGTCGTCGGCGGTTACGTTGGTGTCGGCGCCGGTGACCATGCCGAACCCGCCGTCGCGGGTATACAAAGCTTCGCCGGAACCGTCCTGCTTGGAATTAAGGGCAAAGTATCCGTCGCCGTTGATGGCGACATCGAAATTACTGGTGCTGGTCGTCAGCAGGCCTTGAACGCTTATCCGATTGTAGTCCTTGGGTAATGTTCCGCCGATGTCCGACTGCTGAAAATAGGTATCGCTGAGCACGGTTGAAAATCTGGTGTCGGTGCGCTTGAAGCCGCCCGTGTTGACGTTGGCGATGTTGTTGCCGATGGTGTTGAGGGCGTGACTCTGGCTCGACATGCCGAGAGTGGGGATGACGAAAGCATTGAAAACCGTCATGTCGGCGCTCCTGGACCCTTGCTCAAACAGATATGCATAAAATTTCCTGCTCTCTTTCAAGCAAGATGGGTGCCAACACAAAAATCAAGGCGCGGCCTTGATTTTGCTGTGTTTTGTTGCCGGATGCGGGTAACGGATACCCGGATAAACCGTCTGCCGTGCAATAATTGCCGGGTCGAGGCGCTTGCTCCCCATCGGCTTATTGTGTTTGTATCAGGCCATGAAAATTTCAGACATAAGTTCAGGAAAGGCGATTGCCCGAACCGGGAAGACAAAGAAGTCTTCGGGCAAGAGCGGCCTTTTTGCCGAGCGCCTGAAGGAAGCGGCGGGGGCCGCCGAAGCGCCCGAAGCGGTGGAGCCGACATCGGTCGCCAATATCGAGTCGGTTCTTGCCGCCCAGGAATCGCCGAACGCCACCGACCAGCGCTCTCGCGGGCTTACCATGAATTACGGCGACGGCATTCTTGATTCCCTGGAGAATATCCGGCGCGACGTGTTGCTGGGGTCGGTGCCGAAGGAAAAACTGGCCGGACTGGCGCAGACGATGCGCGCTCACCGCAGCAAAAACAACGACCCGAAGCTTAATGAGATCATTAACGAAATCGAACTGCGCGCCGAAGTGGAAATAGCCAAGCTGACCTGTAATATTTTAAAGTGATATAACGCCCTGAGGTCTCTTAAACCCCTCTTGCGGCGAAACGTCTTCACCCATATATTCCGCAGCGATAATTGAACCGGCTTTAGGGGTGTAGAAAAGAATGCCTGATCCGCAAACTCCTCCGATATTGATCTCTCCTGATTACCGTCCTTCAAAGAAGGAACCCTTTATGAATCCCCAGATGCAGGAGTACTTCCGCCGGAAGCTTCTCGCCTGGCGGGCCGGGCTGGTCAGCGAATCAAGTGAGACGCTGCAACATCTTCAGGAAGGCGGAGTGATGGAGCCTGATATCGCCGACCGCGCTTCCACCGAGACGGATCGTTCCTTGGAACTGCGCACACGCGACAGGGCGCGCAAGCTGATCGGAAAAATCGATGAGGCCCTGGAGCGCATCAATGACGGCTCGTACGGGTATTGTGAGGAAACGAATGAACCGATCAGCCTGTCGCGTCTGGAGGCCCGTCCCGTAGCGACGCTGGGCATTGAGGCCCAGGAACGCCACGAGCGCATGGAAAAAACTCACCGCAACGATTAATCAAAGAGCCGGTCATGCCCTCGGAACTACCCGCTTGGACCCTAAATGAGCGAAACCGAAGAACAGCGACACGCCGCCAAAATGGCCAAGAAAAAAGCGGCCAGAGACAGGATGATGGCGGCCAAGGATGAGAGCGGGAAAGGCCTGTTGATCGTCCATACCGGCGCCGGCAAGGGAAAATCCACCGCCGCTTTCGGCATGGCGATCAGATGTCTCGGCCATGGCTTCAAGGTGGGCGTGGTGCAGTTCATCAAGGGAGCGTGGGACACCGCCGAGCGCAAGGTGCTGGAAGGCTTCGGCGACCGAATCGATTTCAGGGCGATGGGCGAAGGTTTCACCTGGGAGACACAGGACAAAGCGCGGGATATAGCCGCCGCCGAAGCGGCATGGAAGGCGGCCGCAAAAATGATTGCCGACCGTGAAAACCGCATGGTGATCCTGGACGAGCTTAACGTGGCGCTGCGCTATGGCTATCTGGATCTGGACGAAGTGCTGGCGGCGATCAAATCCAGGCCGGAAAGCACTCATGTGGTGGTCACCGGACGGGGGGCGCCCGACGGCTTGATCGAAGCCGCCGATCTGGCGACTGAAATGAAAGCCCTCAAACACCCGTTCCGCTCCGGCGTCAAGGCCCAGCCGGGCGTGGAGTTTTAACAGTTGACAAATTCTATGTCTTGCAACCCACTGGCGTCGGCTTTTTGTGCACAGGAAGTTGCCCCGATGAAACGAATTATTCCGCTTTTTGCCGTTCTGATCGCCGCCGCCGGCTTGATGTCGTGCGCCGATATCAATAATGACCCGGCCATCCTGCCCCAGGACTTGATCAAGCGGGGCGTTGAGACGGTCACCCGTTTCAATGAATTGCCGGAATTGAGGGGGTTCAGCAAACATCTCCCCGGCGCCGCCGCCGTCGTTATCCTGCCGACCGTGGTCAAGGCCGGATTTATCGGCGCCGCCGAGGTCGGTCACGGGATGTTGCTGGCGCATAAATCCGACGGTAGCTGGAGCCATCCCGTTTTTTATACCCTGGCGGCGGGAAGTTTCGGCTTGCAGATCGGCATCCAGGACACCGAGGTCATTATGATAGTCCGTAGCGAGAAAGCCTTGCAGTCGATCATTGAGCATCAGGGCAAACTCGGCGCCGACGCCGGCATCACCGTCGGCCTGTTCGGCGCCGGGGTGGAGGCGGCCACCACCACCAATGTAAATGCCGACATCCTGGCCTTCGCCAACGCCAAGATCGGCCTGTTCGGCGGCTTTTCCCTGGAGGGATCGGTGCTGACGCGACGCAATGACCTGAACGAGGCCTATTACGGCGTCGGCGCTTTGCCGCGATCAATCATCGAGGGACTTAATTACGCCAATCCCAAGGCCGATCCGTTGAGGGAGGCCCTTGGCGGAAAATAGCAAACGGCCCGCCCGCGCCCTGATGTTCCAGGGCACCGGCTCGGACGTCGGCAAGTCCCTGCTGGTCGCCGGTCTATGCCGGGCCTATGCGCGCCGGGGCCTGTCCGTCCGCCCCTTCAAGCCTCAGAACATGTCCAACAACGCCGCCGTCACCATTGAAGGCGGCGAGATCGGTCGCGCCCAGGCCTTGCAGGCCCGCGCCTGCGGCGTCGAGCCGTCGATCCACATGAACCCGGTGCTGCTCAAGCCGACCTCGGAGACAGGCGCTCAGGTAATAGTAAGAGGAGTCGTTGAAGGCTCGGCCGACGCCCGTGACTATCACGCTCTCAAGCCGAAGCTTATGCCCCAGGTGCTGGAAAGCTTCTCGATCATCAAGGAACAGGCCGATCTGGTGCTGGTCGAAGGCGCCGGCAGCGCCTCCGAAGTCAATCTTCGCGATTCCGACATCGCCAACATGGGTTTTGCCGAGGCCGCCGGGGTTCCGGTGGTGCTGATCGGCGACATTGATCGCGGCGGGGTAATCGCCGCTATCGTCGGCGCTCACGCCCTGATGAGCGATAGCGAACGGGCGCTGACCAAAGGCTACATCATCAACAAGTTTCGCGGCGATGCGTCGCTGTTTTGCGGCGGCCATAAGATCATCGCCGAACGCACCGGGTTTGAGTCCTTCGGCATGGCCCCCTTTTTCGCCCAGGCCCGTCTGCTGCCCAAGGAAGACGCCATGGCGCTGGATAACGAACAGCGGCCGGCGGCGAAAGGAAATGCCGTCAGGATCGCCGTGCCGCGCCTTGCGCGCATCGCCAACTTTGACGACATGGACCCCCTGGCCGCCGAAAATGACGTCGATGTCAACATTATCGAGGCCGGCGACGCCCTGCCCGGCGACGCCCATGTCGTGCTGCTGCCCGGCACCAAGGCGACCATCGCCGACCTGAAATTCTTATGCGCCCAAGGCTGGGACACGGACATCCACGCCCATGTCCGGCGCGGCGGTCTGGTGGTGGGGTTGTGCGGCGGCTATCAATTGCTGGGCAACAAGATAAGCGATGCCGACGGTCGTGAAGGTCCGCCCGACGTCAAGCCGGGACTCGGCCTGTTAAACGTGGAGACGATCATCGGCGGCGACAAGACTCTCTGCCGCGCCAACGGAAATGAAATATCCTCCGGCGAAGCCGTCCACGGCTATGAAATACATCTGGGGCTGACCGAGGGGCCGGATCGCGCCCGCCCTTGGTTCATCCTCGACGACGGACGGGTTGAAGGGGCTATCTCTGAAGACGGCTTGGTCATGGGCAGTTATCTGCATGGCCTGTTCGCCGCCGACGGCTTCCGTCACGCCTTTCTCGGGCGCATCCGTCAGGAACGCCTTCATGGCCGTTTATACGAAAAACGTATAGATCAAACCCTGGACGCCCTGGCCGATCATCTGGAAAAACACCTGAATCTCGACCGTCTGCTGGAAACGGCGAGATAGGTCAATGCAGTCCCGGCCCGTAGCGGATCATGGCGATGGCCGCCACCCACATGGCGTTGATCAGGCAGGCTACGACATAAATATATAGGCATCGGCTGATGTCCTGGGGGGCGGCCTGGGTGGCGCCGTCGCCGATCCATGGGTCATCGACGATGTGTTCAGCGTAGCGTCTGGGACCGGCCAGCGCCAGATCAAGCGCCCCGGCCATGGCTCCTTCCGGCCAGCCAGCGTTGGGCGAACGGTGTTTGCCGGAATCCCTGAGCATCACCTTCAAAGCGGCGAACGGCTTGGCCGAGGGCGCAAAGACCGAGGCGAGGACGATGAACAGGCCGGCCAGCCTTGCCGGAATCAGGTTAAGAATATCATCGAGGCGCGCCGCCGCCATGCCGAAAGCGCGGTAACGCTCGGTCTTATGGCCGATCATGCTGTCCATGGTGTTTACCGCCTTGTAGACAAGCAGACCGGGAAAGCCGAACAGCACATACCAGAACACCGGCGCCACCACGCCGTCGCCGAAGTTCTCGGCGCAGGACTCGATGGCGGCGCGGGCGACTCCGCAACCGTCAAGTTGATCGGTTCGGCGACCGACGATATGGGCTACTTCCTTACGCGCCGATTCAACCCCTTCCTCCGCCAGCGCCTTATCGACGGCGTACACATGGTCATAAAGGCTGCGCTGGGCGAGCAGGGCGACGACCAAAAACAGCTCCAGCGTCCAGCCGAAGTCATGATGCTGGGTCAGCCAGGCGACTCCCCATCCGATAACGGCGCAAAGGCCGACTACGGAAATCGTAAGAAAAAAACCGCGCACGGCGCGGTCCATATGGCTGCGATTTTCACGGTTAAGCTTGATTTCCATGGCCTCGACCAGACGACCGATGACCACTACCGGATGAGGTATTCTACGGAACACCGGACGCATCTCGCCGACACAGGCTTCGACGCCAAGCCCGATCAGAAGCAACACCAGCGGATCAAATCCTTTCCCGCCGGCAAGGCCGAAGGTAACCATGGCTCCGAGAATGGGTGTCTTAAAGCCTTTCGTCAACGGGAATGGTGTTGTCCTGCGATTACTTGAGCTTGATCGACTCTTTAGAGCGTGTTTGAATGCGTTATGGAGCTTGGCGGGCCGTGCGGAGAGAAAACATGAGTAAACCGGTAAAAAATGTCGAGCGGCGGCTGGTCTACCGGATGATGATCCGCTGGCGGGAGGCGCGCGGCGCCGTGGAAATTCCGTCTCTGGAGGAGATGTCTCTCCAAAATATGGAGCGCATCTGGCCTGATGTGTTTATCCTTTCCAAACTCGACGATGAGGGCGGCCCGGTTTTTGAGCGTGTGGGCGAGTCCTTTTCCGGCGACGGCGGCGCCGCTCTTGTCGGCAGACCCGTCCTTGACGCGCCCGAGGACACCCTTATCGGACAGGCGTTGGCCGATCTGGGAAAGGTCCTGGAGATGAAGGTTCCCTTCACCCATGACGGTAAGTTCGTCAACAAAGCCGGGCAAACGGTCCTGTTTAGAAGCATCATCATGCCTATCAGCGAGACGCCCGGAGTCATTGACCGTCTGATGTGCGCGGCCAACTCCAAGGTGAAGTAATATAACTGAGAAATACGGTTTACCGGAGTATCGGAATGGCGCAGGAATCATTTGAAATTTATGCCTTCAAGGATGGGAACTGGTCCATCGATTCCGTTCATGACAAAAAAAATCTGGCAGTCAGCCTGGCCGTTACATTGTTAAGCAAAACGGACAAAACCGCCGTCCGCGTCGTCCAAAAGACCGGCAATGGCCTCAACGGCCAGGTCAAAGCCGTTATCATCTTCAAGGAATCGAGCGAGGACATCAGCATTTCGGACAAGGCGTGGGAGGACTCCATCCGTAAAAAGAAAGAGGCGCGCCTGAAAAAAGCGGCGGAAGAAGCGGCCGGCAAGGCGATGGAAAAAAAGATGGCCGTTATCAGGGCCACCAGGGAGAAAACCAGGAAGTTCTACATAAAAATCTTCAAGATAATCATTATTATCGGCGTGGTTTCAGGCGTTTTGATGGGCGGGATTTACTACATGCTTGATTATTTGGGAAAACTTTAAAAAACCTGTATAGTCCCATTTTATAATGTTCCGCCCGGAGGCAATGACCAGGCGGCGACCGAACGCTCGAAGGCAAGGACCAAGCGCCATGAATGATGCCGGCAAAACGGCGGTGATGATCTGCGGCCACGGCAGCCGCGATGTTGAGGCCATCGCCCAGTTCAATACTCTTTCCGGACATATCAAGAGACGTCTTCCCCGTTATGACGTGGAAAGCGGCTTCCTGGAGTTCGCCCGCCCGGTGATCCGCGACGGACTGGAAAAACTGAAGGCGCGAGGCGCAAAGCGTATCCTATGCTTACCGGGAATGTTGTTCGCCGCCGGTCACGTCAAGAACGATCTGCCTTCCGAAGTCAACGAGTTTGCCGCCGACAACCCCGGCATTGATGTGCGCTACGGTCGCGAGCTGGCCGTAGACGCCCGTCTGCTGAAGGCGGCGTCGGAACGCATCGAACAAGCGGAAAACTTGGCGTCCGCCATTGTTGAACGCAAAGACACCCTGTTGATGGTGGTAGGAAGAGGCACCAACGACTCGGACGCCAACGCCAACGTCAGTAAGGTGGCGCGGATGCTGTGGGAAGGCATGGGCTTCGGCTGGGCTTGCGTCAGCTACAGCGGCGTCGCCTATCCCCTGGTCGATGTCGGGCTGGCCCATGCGGTAAAGCTCGGCTTCAAGCGAATCATCGTTTTTTCCTACTTTCTGTTTACCGGCATTCTGGTCAAGCGCATTTATGTCTGGGCCGACGAGGCGGCGGCGGCCAACCCGGAAATTGAGTTCATCAAAGCCGGATATCTTAACGATCACCCGCTGCTGATCGACTGTCTGGTCGAGCGCGTCGATGAAATGCTGACCGGCGACAACACCATGAACTGCCGATTATGCAAGTACCGCGAACAGATCATCGGCTATGAAAGCGATGTCGGCGCTCCTCAGGTCGGCCATCATCATCATGTGCGCGGCATCAGCGGCGATGACCATCATCATGACCATGACCATGACCATCATCACGATCACCATCACCACGGGGACAAGGGGTGAAAACGGTTCATGTTCGACTATATCCGTGATCCGCAGGAGATTTACCGGCGTTCATTCGCCGCCATCGGCGAGGCGGCGGAGCTTGGCTCATTTCCCGGCGACATGGTCGCCGTCGCCATGCGGCTTATTCACGCTTCGGGCATGACGGATATCGTCGGGGATTTAAGGTTCTCTCCCGGCGCCGCCGAGGCGGGCCGCGCCGCGTTGAAAGCGGGAGCGAAGGTGTTGGTGGACGCCGAGATGGTGAGAACGGGAATCATCAAGCGCCGCTTGCCTTCCGGCAACGAAGTGATCTGCACCCTGAACGATCCGAAGACATCCGCTCTGGCTGAAGCGCAGGGAACCACCCGTTCCGCCGCCGCCGTCGGGCTGTGGCTCGATCATCTGGAAGGGGCGGTGGTTTCCATCGGCAACGCGCCGACGGCGCTGTTCAGGCTACTGGAACTGCTTGCCGACGGCGCGCCGCGTCCGGCGCTGATCTGCGGCTTTGCCGTCGGCTTCATCGGCGCCGCCGAATCCAAAGAGGCGCTGATCGCCCACGCCGGGGACATTCCGTTCATCGCCCTGCGCGGACGGCGCGGCGGCAGCGCCATGGCGGCGGCGACGGTCAACGCCATGGCCGGAGAAGCGTAATGATTCCCTGGCTTTTTGTTATCGGCCTCGGCGAGGACGGACTTGAAGCCCTAAGCCCGGCGGCGCGGGCCTTGATCGATTCCGCCGAAGTGCTGGTCGGCGGCGAACGCCATTTGGCGAAGATTCCCGCAGGCAAGGCGGAACGCATCAGTTGGCAGGACGGCTTTGCCGCCGCTTTGGACAAGATCGAAGACAGGCGCGGACGCCGGGTCGTCGTGCCGGCTTCCGGCGATCCCTTTTGCTACGGCATCGGCGCCGCCCTGACCCGGCGCTTCAAGATCGAGGAAATGATCGTCATGCCGGCGCCGTCGGCTTTCAGCCTCGCAGCGGCCCGCCTCGGCTGGTCGCTGCCTGATGTAAAGACCTTGACTCTGCACGGGCGACCGTTGTCGGGTCTTAACTTGTTTATCGCTCCCAACTTCAAACTGTTGATCCTCAGCAGGGACGGCGCCACCCCCGCCGAAGTAGCCGCCTTGTTGGTTGAACATGGCTACGGCGACAGCCTGATCAGCGTGCTCGAACATATGGGGGGCGCGGCGGAGCGGCGGCTGGAAGGAACGGCGGCAGACTGGAAGCATGATCGTTGCGCCGACCTCAACGTCATTGCCGTCCGTTGTCGGGCCGCCGCCGACGCCCGTGTGTTGTCGAGAGCGCCGGGGTTGCCTGATGACGCCTTTGAGCACGACGGCAAGATCACCAAGCGGGAAGTTCGCGCTATTACGCTGGCCAGACTTATGCCGTTGCCCCACCAGACTCTGTGGGACGTGGGCGCCGGATCGGGTTCGGTAGCCATCGAATGGATGCGCGCCGAGCGCACCGCCAAGGCCGTCGCCATCGAGCGCCATGCCGATAGTTGCGCCCGCATCGCCCGCAACGCCGTCAACCTCGGGACGCCCGGCCTGAAGGTGGTGGAAGGCCGCGCCCCCGAAGCGCTCGACGATCTCGGCCCGCCTCCTGACGCCGTTTTTATCGGCGGCGGCCTCGTCGCCGAGGAAGGGATTTTAAAAGTCTGCCTGGACAAGCTCAACCCCGGCGGTCGCCTGGCGGCCAATGCCGTCACCATGGAGGCGGAAGAAAGATTATCGGCGTTCCGAAATGAATACGGAGGCGAAATGAGCCGCATTTCCATTGAACGCGCCGAATCGCTCGGTCGTTTTTCCGGTTACAGGCCGCTGATGACGGTGACCCAGTTCACGGTCACCAAACGATGACCGGCGTCCTGTACGGCGTGGGCGTCGGCCCCGGCGATCCCGAATTGCTGACGCTGAAGGCGCTGATGATTATTCGCGCCGCGCCGGTGATCGCCTATATCGCCTCCGAGCGGGGAGACAGTTTGGCCCGCTCTATCGTCGAAGGACGTTTCGACGGCGAAAAGACAGAAATCGCCATGCCCATGCCGATGCGCGTCGATCCGGCTCATGGCCGGCAGGTTTATGATCGTTACGCCCCCGAAATCGCCGCCCATCTGAAGGCCGGGCGTAGCGTTGCCGTGCTGTGCGAGGGCGATCCTCTGATCTTCGGCTCGTTCATTTATCTGCTGGAGCGGCTGGGCGGTGATTATCCGGTGGAAGTGACGCCGGGCGTCTCCGCCGTCGGCGCCGTCGCCGCCGTGGCGGCGATGCCGTTGGCTTCGCGTAACGATACCCTGGTCGTGGTTCCGGCGACCCTGCCCGAGGCTCAACTGGAAGCTCGTCTGAGAAACGCCGACGCCGCCGCCATTCTCAAGGTGGGCCGTCATCTGGACAAGGTGCGCCGGGTGCTGCGACGTCTGGCGATGACGCAAACCCGTTATGTGGAGCACGCCGGCATGGCGGGCGAGCGGATATCGGCGCTTGACGAGGCCGGAGATGCGGCGCCCTATTTCTCGATGGTGCTGGCCCGCAAGGGGGGAACAGCCGGCGCCGTCGCCCCGCCGCCGGAAGGCGCGGCGCTGACGGCGCTCACTCCGGGCGGCCTGGAGTTGGCGCGCCGTCTTAGGGAAATTTTGCCGGGGTCGCGCCTTCACGGCCCCGAAGGATCAAGCGACGTTGATGTGACTTTCAGCGACGCCGCCGCCCATCTCAGAACATTATTTACGCAAGGGACGCCCATTGTCGGCGTCTGCGCCGCCGGGATTCTGGTGCGTGCGCTGGCGCCGCTGATCGCCGACAAGCGAAGCGAGCCTCCCGTCGTCGCCGTCGCCGTTGACGGCTCGGCGGCGGTGCCGATTCTGGGCGGCCATAACGGGGCCAACCGTCTGGCCCGGGCCATCGCCGACGTCACGGGAGGAATCGCCGCCATCACCACCGCCGGCGACGCCCGCTTCGGACTGGCCGTGGACGACCCGCCGTCCGGCTGGCATTGCCTTAATCCGGAAGCGGCGAAAGGGATCGCCGCCGCGTTGCTGGCCGACCTGCCGGTGGGACTGACGGTGGAGGCCGGGAATGCCGGATGGCTGACGGAAACCGGGGCGCCCTTTGCCGAGAACGGCGAGTTGTCGGTGATTGTCACTGATCGCGTTGTTGAACATCCGGGAAACAATCTGGTCCTGCACCCCCAAGTGCTGGCCGTCGGCGTCGGTTGTGAACGCGACGCCGATCCGGCGGAACTTGTGGAACTGGTTGAGAAAACGCTGGCCGACGCCGGGCTTTCCGCTAAAGCCGTGGCCTGTGTTGTCTCCATCGATCTGAAAGCGGACGAAAAGGCGGTACATGCGGCGGCCGATTTCCTCGGCGTTCCCGCCCGCTTCTTCACCGCCGACGAACTGGAAGAGCTGACGCCGCGCCTCGCCAACCCTTCCGGGGCGGTGTTCAAGGCCGTCGGTTGTCACGGCGTCGCCGAGGCGGCGGCGCTGGCGGCGGGCGGCCCGGATTCGGCGTTGGCCGTCGGCAAGAAAGGTTCCCGACGCGCCACCTGCGCCGTTGCCCGCGCCCGTGACATTATTAACCCGACATCGGGCCGTCGCCAGGGGCGGCTGACGGTGGTCGGCATCGGGCCGGGCAGCGCGGCATGGCGAACGCCGGAGGCGACCGAAGCTATCCGCGAGGCCGATGACGTGGTCGGCTACGGCCTTTATCTGGACCTGATCGGCGATCTTATCGTCGGCAAGACCCGTCATGAATCAAAAATGACCCAGGAGGAAAAACGGGCGCGCAAGGCCCTTGATCTGGCCGCTGAGGGAAAATCGGTGGTTCTGGTCAGTTCCGGCGACGCCGGCATCTACGGCCTGGCCTCGCTGGTATTTGAGTTGCTGGAGCGCGAGAACAAGCCCGAATGGAACCGTCTGGCGATCTCGGTGGTTCCCGGCGTCTCGGCCCTGCAGGCGGCGGCGGCGCGCATCGGCGCTCCCATCGGCCATGATTTCTGCACCATCTCCCTGTCCGACCTGTTGACCCCTTTGGATGACATCAAGCGCCGCTTGCAGGCGGCCGCCGACGGCGACTTCGTAGTCGCTCTTTATAATCCGGTATCCAACCGCCGCCGCACCCAGTTGCCGGCGGCCCGCGAAATCCTGCTGACCGCCCGCCCCAAGGAAACGCCGGTAGTGCTGGCCCGCAACCTGGGACGCGAGGAGGAAACCCTGCGCACGATTACCCTCGGCGAGTTGACGCCTGACCACGCCGATATGCTGACTTTGGTGCTGATCGGCAACAGCCGAACCAAAGCGATTAAACGCGGCGTCAACCGATGGGTTTTCACGCCGAGGGGTTATGCAAAGAAGATGCTCTAACCCCGCCGGCACAACTCATTCGGCCTTGAATTTATAATTTTCATGGCAGGCCATACATACGGACAATTGCTGATCGAGGCGTTTTAACAAGGCGTCCTTGCCCTGCGGGGCGGTCAGCGCAATTTCATCGAATCCCTGATGGGCGGCCTTGCCCATTTGCTTGAAGTCGAGAGGCATCTTGAGAATCAGCGCCGGGTTTTCGTGCTGCATTCGGGAGATTCCGCTTTCGGCGGCGACGCGGGCGACATCTTCCATGTTGCCGTCGGCCATGGCGCTGATGATCCCTTGAATGCTCCCCAGCATTCCGCGCATTTCGCCGAGGATATGATCTCTCTCCGCTACGCTCAGAACCACGGCGGTCCTGCCGTCGGCAGCCGTCTCGGTCTGCCCCCGGATAATCATAAAAGCAACAAGGGCGATGGTGACGCCCCACAAGGCGATGGCGGCAAGCGAGACTTTATGGCGTTTCATTAAATGTTATCCTCGTGATCAATATATACATAGTTTATCATACATCGAAGCGCCGTTCGGGAGATAGGCATGAGCGTTAATTGTTGCAGCGGCGGATGCGCGGCCTCCGACAAGATCAGCGCCCGCTTCAAAAAAGCGCTATGGATAGCCCTGGTCATCAACGCGGTCATGTTCGTGGTCGAGATCGTTGCCGGGGTGATGGCCGGATCGTCCTCGTTGCAGGCCGACGCGATTGACTTCCTCGGCGACGCCGCGAACTACGGCGTCAGTTTGTTTGTGCTGGGGATGTCCCTTCGCCGCCGGGCCATGGCGTCGGTTCTGAAAGGGGCGACCATGGGAGCGTTCGGATTGTGGGTGGTCGGCAACACCATCCATCATCTGATCTCCGGCACGGTGCCGGAAGCCGAGGTCATGGGGCTGGTCGGCGTCGCCGCCCTCATCGCCAACGCGACGGTTGCAATCATGCTCTATGCCTTCCGCGACGGCGACAGCAACATGCGCTCGGTATGGATTTGCTCGCGCAACGACGCGCTCGGCAACATCGCCGTCATGGCCGCCGCCGGCGGCGTGTTCGCCACCGGTTCGGGCTGGCCGGACTTCGCGGTGGCGGGCGTTATGGCCTCGCTGTCTTTGAGCGGCGCATATCAGGTGCTCAGGCACGCAATCGCCGAGCTTCGATCAGTCCCGGCTCCCGCAGAATAAATAATGATATTCTCGTCGTTGCTTACGGTTCGGCAAGCTGATAGTGTCCGCGACGTTTTTCCAATACTGGGCTTGAAACGATGAAGATCAACGGAAATGCCGTCCGTCCGGGGATGGTGATTGAACATCAGGGTCGCTTGTGGCGGGCGGTTAAAATTCAGCACACCCAGCCCGGCAAGGGCGGGGCCTACCTACAGGTGGAACTCAAGGATATTCTTTCCGGCACCAAGCTGAACACGCGGTTCCGCTCGTCGGAGTCCGTAGAGCGCGTCAGTCTTGACCAGAAAGAATATCAGTATCTTTACAGCGACGGCGACGCGCTTACCTTCATGGACAACGAAACCTATGATCAGATCACATTGGATTCCGGCCTGCTCGGCGAGGACCAGTTGCCGTTCCTTCAGGAAAGCATGATCGTAACCATCGAAAGCCACGGGGAGAATCCTTTGAACATCCAGTTGCCCGACACGGTAATCCTGAAAGTGATGGAAGCCGACGCCGTGATCAAGGGCCAGACGGCGTCTTCGTCCTATAAGCCGGCAGTGCTTGAAAACGGCGTCAGAACCCTGGTGCCGCCCCATATCGAGGCCGGGACCCGCATCGTTGTCAATACCGCCGACGGTTCCTACATGGAACGGGCAAAGAGTTAGTGCATCGTCAATCCCCCCTTATCAACGTAATGTCCGGCGCGGCGCGCAAGGCGGCGCGTAAACTGGTGCGCGACTTCGGCGAGGTTGAAAATCTTCAGGTCTCAAAAAAGGGGCCTGCCGACTTTGTGTGCGCCGCCGATAAAACCGCCGAAAATGTCATTCGCATCGAACTGAACAAGGCGCGGCCCAACTTCGGCTTTCTGTTGGAGGAAAGGGGAGAGATCGTCGGCTCGGACACTTCCAATCGCTGGGTCGTCGATCCCCTGGACGGCACGACGAATTTTCTGCACGGCATCCCTCATTTCGCCATATCCATTGCTCTTGAACGCGACGGCGAGCCTTTTGCCGGGGTTATCTATGAGCCTGTGCACGATCAGATGTTTACCGCCGAGAAGGGGCAGGGAGCGCATTTGAACGGTCGCCGCATCAGGGTATCCAACCGTCATAATATGGATGAATCCCTGTTCGCCACCGGCATTCCCTTCAAGGGCGTGCGCGATCACCCCCTTTTCCTGAGACAACTCAAGGCGGTGATGGCGGTTTCCGCCGGGGTGAGGCGCTTCGGTTCGGCGGCGCTTGATCTGGCTTATGTGGCGGCCGGACGCTATGACGGCTTCTGGGAGACCGGACTTAAGCCTTGGGACATCTCTGCAGGCATCATAATTGTGCGTGAGGCCGGCGGCTTCGTCAGCGACATAGAGGGCGGCCAGGATATGATGTCCGGCGGTTCGATTCTGGCCGCCAATGACCCTTTGCACGGGCCGTTGGGGAAAATTCTCCGCGAATCGGCAAATGAAAAAAAAGCCGCGAAAGACCAGAAAGCGGAATAATTAATGCTCTCTAACCTCTCTGAATGCGCTATTATCAGGCAAATAGGTTGTGCGCGGGGCGCCCCTTGGCTATTTTCTTCAAAATCTTTTAGAATTGTTAATGGTCGGTGTTGTGAAGTGTCGGCAATGGTCAATTTGAATTATCGGGGGACCGGCATATGAGAAACCTCCGTCGCTTAACTCGTGTTATCGGGTCATGTGCGGTTGCCGCTTTCTGGGCGGCGCCGGCGCTGACGGTAAGCAAGGCTTACGCGCAGCAGTATCCTTATTTCGATACGTCGGACCCCAATGTCGTTATCGACTTGGGCGTTATCCATGACGGGGGCTTCGGGGCGAAAACTTTCGTCCCCGGCGCTTTGCCGTCATCGGGCGGCGGACAATCGCTTTTGTTTCCGGGGGTGGATTTCCCGGTTTCAAGGGTTATCGCTTCGCCCGGCGCTGAAAGAATTCAGCTCAAGAGGCCCGATTCCGGCGTCGCCGACCAATCAGGCAATCCCACGGAAACAGGCATGGCCCCGCCGCCTAAAAAGGCGCCGGCCAAACCTTTAGTCGCCAAGAGCATGGATCTTCCGCCGCCGCCGACAGATGAACCGGAGCCGGCGAGGAAGAGCGGCAAGCCGGTAAACATAGCCCCGGTAAACGTCGCTTCGGAAAGCATGGACAAAGCGCCGCCGCCTCCTCCCCAGATCGCTGTCCCGACAATAGCGCCGCCGCCTGCGCCGATTGTTGCCGCCAAGGCTCCGCCGCCGTTGCCGTCGTCCTCCGTGATCAAGGCGCCGATGCCGCCGGCGCCGTCCTCCATGATTGAGAAGACTCCACCGCCTCCCCAAACCGCAGCGCCGACAATAGCGCCGCCGTCGCCTCCTCAAATCGCCGCGCCGGTAATCGCGTCGCCGCCGGTTAAGCAACAACAGGCCTCTCTCCCCGCCGCCGGTTCTCCGTTGGCGCTGGGACAAGTCATGCGGGTGACATTCAGTTCAGACGTTACCATGCTGCCTGTCGAAGCGAAGGGCGGCCTCGATTCCCTGGCGGCCAAATTGAAGGAAAAAGAAGAACTGCGCCTTCAACTTCTGGCCTATGCCGGCGGCGGAGGACTTTCCGCCAGCAAAGCCCGAAGGTTGGCGCTGTCACGCGCCCTGGCGGTGCGGTCCTATCTGATCGAGGCCGGCGTTCGCAGCACAAGAATCGATGTGCGTGCGCTCGGGGATAAGGCCCCCGACGAGCCGATGAACCGCGTCGATCTGAATATCATTGATCGTTGATGATTTAAGGTCCTAACCTCCGGAGGCAATTTCCGCCATGGCTCTGCCGAGACGTTTTCTCGTCCGGATGATTATATTCTTTATGATCGTGGTGACTGTGTGCGGCGTTCTGTACATGCCGCTGAAGGGGGCGTTCATGTCCAACGCCCCGCTTAACGGGTTGATTCTCGGCGTATTGCTGTTGGGGGTGTTTTATAATTTCCGCCAAGTGACGATGCTCTACCCGGAAGCCGCGTGGATCAATAACTTCCGCAATCCTCAGACAGGCCTGTCTCATCACAAGCCGCCCAAACTGCTGGCGTCGATGGCGAACATGATGGGCGGGCGCAAGGACAAACTGAAACTGTCGGCCATGTCCATGCGCTCGCTGCTGGACGGCATCTATTTTCGCCTTGATGAATCCCGCGATCTGTCCAGGTACAATATCGGATTGTTGATCTTTCTGGGCCTGCTGGGGACTTTTTGGGGGCTTCTTGAGACGATCTCATCAATCGGCAACGTTATAAGCGGGCTGTCGGCCGGCGGCGATGTCGTCGATATGTTCGGCAAATTGCAGGACGGCCTGAAGATGCCGCTTCACGGCATGGGAACGGCCTTTTCCACATCGTTGTTCGGTCTTTCCGGCTCCCTGATCCTCGGCTTTCTGGATTTGCAGGCGGGACAGGCGCAGAACCGTTTTTACAACGACCTGGAGGAATGGCTGTCGAGCCTGACCAGGCTTTCCGGCGGCTCATTATCCGGGGACGGCGACCAGTCGGTCCCGGCTTACGTTCAGGCGTTGCTTGAGCAGATGGCGGACGGCCTTGAAAACCTGCAACGCACATTGATCAAGGGCGAGGAAAACCGCGTCTCGGCCGAGCACCGGATGATGGAGCTTGGTGAAAAGGTGGGGACGCTGACCGATCACATGCGCACCGAGCAATCGCTGATGATGAAGATGGCGGAAACCCAGGTGGAGACCAAGAACGTTCTGGTCAAACTTTTTGACGGCAGGGGAACGGCGCGGGCCGACGGGCTTGACGAGGCGACGCGCACCCATATCCGCAACCTGGACGTCTACATGGCGCGACTGCTTGAGGAGATGAATTCCGGGCGCAACGAAATTATTCAAAGCCTGCGCAGCGAAATAAAACTGCTGGCGCGCACCATCGCCGGCGTCTCTGAATCCGCCTCTCCCGGCAACTCCGACCGCTAGGAGCGCGGGTAATGGCCACCCTTGCCCGTCGTTCGCCGCGCGCCACCAATATCTGGCCCGGATTCGTCGACGCCCTGTCGACGCTGTTGATGGTAATCATCTTTTTGTTGATGATTTTCGTGCTGGCGCAGTTCTTTCTGGGCCAAGCCATCGCCAGCCGCGATCAGGCGCTGAAAAGGCTTGAAGGTCAGATCAGCGAACTGGCCGGCCTGCTGGCCATGGAGCGCAAGAATGCCGATGACCTGCGGCTCAACGTGACCCAGCTTTCCGATGAATTGCAGGCTTCGGTTATCAAGCGCGACGAACTCAACGCCTACGTCGGTTTTCTTGAAAGCAAGGCGGAGAGCAGTCTTGCCGAAGTCGTCAAATTAAGCGGAGATCTGGCGGCCCTGCGGGCGCTCAAGGAGGAGATGGAGACAAGGATCGCCGAGATGTCGGGCAAGCTCGATCAATCACAGGCGGCGGTGATTGAGGAAAAGAATATCTCGGAAAGCGCCCGCGCCCAGGTGGCGTTGCTTAACAAGCAGATGGCGGCCCTGCGCGAACAACTGGCTCAATTGTCCGCAGTTCTCGATGCGGCCGAAAAGAAAGCCGAGAGCCAGGACGTGCAGATCGTTTCCCTGGGCAAGCGCCTGAACGCCGCGCTGGCCGCCAAAGTGCATGAGCTGTCGCGTTACCGCTCCGAATTTTTCGGTCGTCTGCGCGAGGTGCTGGGCGACCAGAAGGACGTAAGGATCGTCGGCGACCGCTTCGTCTTTCAATCCGAGGTGCTGTTCGCCAGCGCCTCGGACCAGCTTGGCGAAGAAGGCAAGGTGCAGCTCGGGCGGCTGGCCCAAACCCTGTTGGAAATATCCGCCAGGATTCCCGAAGGCATCGACTGGATACTCCAGATTGACGGGCATACCGACAGGGCGCCGATTAAAACCGCCAGGTTTCCCTCCAACTGGGAGCTTTCCTCGGCCCGCGCCATTTCGGTGGTGACTTTCCTTGTCGGACAGGGGATTCCGCCCCATCGCCTGACGGCGGCCGGCTTCGCCGAATTCTATCCGCTGGATGATCGCAAGGATGAAATCGGAATGCGTCGCAATCGTCGCATCGAGTTGAAACTCACCCAGCGCTAGGCCGGCTTTCTCAACATGTTGATTCTGTTCCTTATCGTCTTCATCGACCTTGTCGGCTTCGGCATAATCATTCCGCTTCTGCCTTTCTATGCCGAGCATTTCCAGGCATCCCCGGCGACGGTCGGGCTGGTGATGGCCACCTATTCGCTGACCCAGTTTCTGGCGGCGCCGATGTGGGGGCGGATGAGCGATCGCCTGGGGCGGCGTCCGGTGTTGCTGATGACTCTGGCCGGAGCCGCCGTTTCCTACATATGGCTGGGCATGGCCGAAAGCCTGTGGACGCTGTTCGCGGCGAGGGCGTTAGGCGGCGTTATGGCCGGCAACATTTCGGCGGCCTTCGCCTATGTGGCCGACGTGACGACGCCGGAGAATCGGGCCAAGGGCATGGGGACGATCGGCGCCGCCTTCGGCCTCGGCTTTATCGCCGGGCCGGCCATCGGCGGCGTACTCGCCGGTTCCGATCCTTTTAACGCCGATTACCAGACTCCGGCGTTTGCCGCCGCCGCATTATCTACCGTCGCCCTAATTATGGCCGCGTTCATTCTCAAAGAATCTTTGTCTCAGGAAATACGCAGCCGGCTGGCGGCGAGCGAGCCGAAAAAACGTCTGCGCTATTTTATCGAAATCCTGTCGCGGCCCAGGGTAGGGTCGTTGATTATGCTGTCCTTCCTTGCGGTATTCGTCTTCGCCGGGCTGGAGACCACTTTCGCCATGTGGACCGAGCGCCGCTTCGGCTGGGGGCCGGAGCAGAACGGCTATATGTTCGCCTTCGTCGGCCTGATGGGCGCCGTTATCCAGGGAATGTTGATCGGTCGTTTGGCGGGCGTCTTCGGCGAGGCGCGGCTGATTGTCCATGGAGCGGTGGCGCTGGCCGTCGGCGTCGGGATGATCCCCTTTGCCCATTCGCTGCCGCTGCTGGGGGTCGCCATGATCATCGTCGCCTATGGTTTCTCCATAATCACGCCGTCGCTGAACAGCCTGATTTCGTTGCAGGTGGGAGAAGACGAGCAGGGCGGAGTAATGGGCGTTGCCCGCTCGGCCACCATCCTGTCCAGAGTGCTCGGCCCGGCCTGGGCCGGGGTTCTGTTTTCTTTTCTCGGCAGCGATTGGCCTTATTACGCCGGATCGGCGGTAATGATCGTGGTCGCCTTCCTCGGGGCGAGGGCCTTGAAGGATGGCGACTAAATATCGTCTCGATCAGTTGCTGGTCGAACGCGGCCTGGCCGAAAGCCGGACCAGGGCGCAGGCGCTGGTCATGGCCGGAGCGGTGTTCAGCGGCGGCAAGCGTCTTGATAAACCGGGGCGGCAAACGGCTGAGGATGCTCCGCTGGAGGTGCGCGGCGGCGATCACCCCTGGGTATCGCGGGGCGGCGTCAAGCTGGACCATGGGCTGAATCATTTCGCCATCGACGTAAACGGCCTGACGTGTCTGGACATCGGCGCTTCCACGGGGGGATTTACCGACGTGCTGTTGAGTCGCGGCGCCGCCAAGGTCTATGCCGTCGATGTCGGCTACGGCCAACTGGCCTGGAAGCTCAGGAATGATGATCGGGTGGCGGTGGTGGAGAAGACCAACGCCCGCTATTTGACCGCCGCGCAGATTCCCGATCCTGTTTCCATGATCGTTTGTGACGCCGGTTTCATCGGCCTGGAAACGATCCTGCCGGCGGGCATGGCCCTGGCCGCGCCCGACGCTTGCCTGATCGCCCTGATCAAGCCGCAGTTCGAGGCCGGCAGGGATAAAGTGGGGAGCAAGGGCGTAGTCCGCGATCCGGTGGTGCACGAGGAAGTATGCCGACGCATTCACGGCTGGCTCGACGCCCGGCCCGGCTGGACGGCGCTCGGCATAACCGAAAGCCCGATCACCGGCCCCGAAGGCAACAAGGAATTTCTTATCGCGGCGCGGCGCAAGCTACCCTAACGGGCAGGTGGCGTCCCGCCCTAAAGAGAACAAATCGCTCCCCTAGCGGGTGTTCCCAACTTCACCCTCCGCAAACATCCTTACCGAGTCCGGTTTCCGTTCGTTATCTGTTGTTTTTAAAGGGACGGAAGCCCTCCACTGTTGCACACGGGGATATCACGATGAGCAGCGACAAAAAGGCAAAATCCAGGATGAAAGCCGGAGCCGCGCAGGATGATTCCAAATTGCGCATGGCGACTATTTACATCATGGGCAAGCTTTATCACGTTCCCGCTGAAGCGACGATCATGGGGGCTATCGAATATGCCGGTCAGCAGATCATACGCGGCGCCGGATGCCGGGAGGGTTATTGCGGCGCCTGCGGCACCATCTATCGTCTTCCCGGCGATTACAAAATTTATTCCGGACTGGCCTGCACCACCCTTGTCAAGGAAGGCATGATCGTTACCCAGATCCCGGCCTTCCCCGTCCAGAAGGCGATCTATAATCTTGAGGATCTGGAACCGACCGTCGCCACCATCCAGAAGATTTATCCCGTGGTTTTCCGCTGTGTCTCATGCAACACCTGCACCAAGGTGTGTCCGCAGGGACTTGAGGTCATGGACTATGTGAACGCCGCCATGCGCGGCGATATCGAATCGCTTATGGACCTGTCGTTCGATTGCGTCTGCTGCGGCTTGTGCGCCATGCGCTGCCCGGCCGAGATCGTCCAGCACAAGGTGGGAATCCTCGGCAAGCGCCTTTATGGCCGCTATCTGCGCAAGGAAAGCCCGGAACTGGCGGTGCGGGTCAAGCAGGTCAAAGACGGCGTCTTTGACAAGGAATATGAAGAGTTGATGGCCATGGGCCATGACAAGCTGAAGAAGGCTTACTACGACAGAGACATGGAATAGTCGGTCCCCGTAAATACTGCGTTGCGCGCATTCAGGAGTGTTAGATGTATCCGGATTACATGGCGGAATCTCTGAAAAAGGTTGTTCAGACCAGAGCCAAAAGGCTTGATCTGGAGAGAACGGGGAATCCGGTCTTCCCGCCGATGAACGCCGAGGAACGCCAGCACGCGCTTGATAATTATCATCCCGACTACAAGAAGGACTCCAAGCGCAAGGTTAATGTCGGCCCCAACAAGGGCGAGATGATGACCTCCGAAGTCGCCGAGATTCTTGAATCCCATTCGTGGGTAAGGCCGGAGCGGGTCGATCTGGACAATCCGCATCATGTAACCGATTTGCTTATCATCGGCGGCGGCGGCGCCGGTTGCGGAGCGGCGATCACCGCCATGCAGCAAGGCGTCAAGTCTTTTATCGTCACCAAGCTCCGACTCGGCGACGCTAATTCCATGATGTCGCAGGGCGGCATGCAGGCCGCCGTCTCGCGCACCGATTCGCCGACCCGCCATTATCTCGACGCCATCGGCGGCGGTCACTTCACCAACAAGCCGGAACTGGTGCGCGCCCTGACCGAGGACGGCCCCGAGGTGGTCAAGTGGCTGGAAGACATGGGCGTCATCTGGGACAAGATGGAGGACGGCTCGATGCAGGCGCTCCACGGCGGCGGCACGTCGAGGAAGCGGATGCTGTCGTGCCGCGACTACACCGGCGCCATTATCATGCGCACCCTGATGGACGAAGTTAAGAACCATCCGAAAATGATAACCTACCGCGAGTTCTTGCCGGCGATAGAACTGATCATGGACGACAAGGGCCGCTGCGCCGGCGCCGTTTGCTACAGCCTCGACACCGAGCAATTCCACGTTATCAAGGCCAAGGCGACCCTTGTCGCCACCGGCGGTTTCGGACGGCTTCATATTCGCGGCTTTGCCACCACCAATCACTACGGGGCGACCGGCGATGGTCTGGTCATGGCTTACCGTGCCGGCGCCAAGCTGCTGAACATGGACTCGGTCCAATACCATCCCACCGGCTCCGTTTTCCCCGAGCAGATCGCAGGCTTCCTGATTACCGAGAAAATCAGGGGCGCCGGCGGCCAGCCGGTGAACAAGGACGGCGAGCTGTTCGTTTTCCCCCGCGAGCCGAGAGACATCGAAAGCTCCGCCTTCATCCGGGAGTGCGAAAACGGCATGGGCGTCGAGACCGCCAGCGGTCGCTCCGGCATCTGGCTGGATTCGCCGATGATCGAGCAAATCCACGGCGACGGCTATATCGCCAAGCAATTTCCCGCCATGCACCGTCAGTTCATCAGATACGGCATCGACATTATTCATGATCCGATGCTGGTGTATCCGTCCCTGCACTACCAGAACGGCGGCATCGAGATCAACGATAAATGCGAGACCGATATTCCGGGTCTTTATGTGGCCGGAGAAGCCACCGGCGGCGTTCACGGCCGCAACCGTCTGATGGGCAACTCGGTTCTCGACTACAACGTCTTCGGGCGCCGCGCCGGTCGTTACGCCGGCGCGTACGCCAAGGCCGTGAAACCGGGCAAACTGACGTTGAAGCATGTGACCGCCCATGAAAAAGAGATGGAAGACACAGGGATTTTTACCGATCTGGTGACTCCGGTCATCCTGCCGTCCTATACGCCCGATGACGTGAAAATACGTCGGCTGGCAAGGTCCGGCAGCGCCTTGGCCAGACACGCCATGCTGAAAAGCCGGATCAAACCCGGCAACGAAGACGCCGCAAAATGATCCAAGCGTTCACGGGTTGAGCAAACGGAGATATCGGATGGGCAAAATCGCTGAACATGTCGTCGAGTTGATCCGGGAAGTTATCGACCTGGAGATGAACGCCAAGCGCTTCTACGAACATGCGGCGGAAGTAACCCACAACGTGACCGGAAAGAAGATGTTCAAGCGCCTCGCCCGGGAAGAAGTCGGCCACATCAAGGATGTGGGAAAGATATTCACCTCGATCCTCGGCAATGCCGGCTGGAGGGAAGTCTTCAAGGAGGAAATGAAGAACCATTCTCCGTCAAAGCTGGTCAAACAGTTCGAGGAAGCTGTCCACGAGTGGGGCGGCGAGGAAAAATCCGACGAAACCGAAGCCATCCGCATCGCCATGGACCTGGAAAGAAGGGCTATTAAATTTTTTGAGGGCCTGAGCAAGAAACTGGACGATCCGAAGGCGCGCAAATTGGCCGTGAAAATGGCCGTTGAAGAGAAGTTTCATTATGACCTGCTTCAGGCCCAGCACGACAGCGTGATAAACGTCGGCATCTGGCTTGACGAGGCCGAATTCAGAATGGACGGCAAATTTTAACGTGGATGGGTTCCATCCGTAAGGCAACAAACATGACGGTACGCCTCTCTCCATCGAAGGAAACGGCCAAATTCATAGCGCAGGTTGAACGCCTGAGCGGACAGGACCTGCTTTCCTGTTATCAATGCGGCAGATGCACTTCCGGCTGCCCCATGGCTTTTCACATGGACATTCTGCCGAACCAGATCATCCGCTTCGCCCAACTGGGCATGAAGGAAAAACTTCTGAACTCCAAGTCGATCTGGATGTGCGTTACCTGCTACACCTGCAACAGCCGTTGTCCTAAGGGCGTCAGAATCGCGGAAGTCATTGAGTCTCTGAGGCAAATCAATCTCCGCACCCGCAAGGATCACCTTCAGGTGGAAAAGTTGACCGAAGAACAGCGTTCAAGCGTTCCCCCCATCGCCCTGGTCTGCGCCATGAGGAAATTCACTTCTTAGGCGAGGCTACTCCTCTTTCGAATCGTCAATTTTCTGGAGGGAGAACAGCATCTTCTCCATCAGGGCCGAGAGGGCGACCTGGTCCCTTGTTTCAAGACGGGCCAGCGCCGCTTCGATCTCTTGCAACGGGTCACGCTTGAGAATCTTCCGCCCTTGCGGGGTAACTTCGATAATCTTGCTGCGCCGGTCCTTGGGGTCAGTCGTCGCCTTCAGGTAGGATTTGCTGATCAGCGCGCCGATGGTGCGCGACGCCGGCGTTGCCGTTGTGCCCTGATACCGCGCCAACCCGTTGACGGTTCGCGCCTTCACTCCGGCCCTTAAGAAATAACGCAAAGCCGACCATTGCACAGGGTGAACCCCATGCACATGAGCGCGTATTTGAATGATCCGCGCCACGTTCTCAATGAGAGCGGCAAGGTGCTTCGGAGTATCCTGATGTCTGTCCGTCATATGTATAGTTGCTACCGGCTAATAAGGTTGACTCTTCTGAAATCCGATCCTGTCATCGTATAGTCGTCACTGATCAGCATCGCGGGGTCTTATGTCGGACGTTAAAGAAAGAAACGATGTCAGTGAAGGGTATATTTTCAAGCTGTGGGAGCTTAGGTCGCGGTTGGACTTCCTTTCCGCACGGGTGGCTGGGGACGAAAAAGAAGTTATTTTGCAACGAATTAAAGAGGTGGACAGGAACATCAAAAGCTATCTCGGCAAGACGCCGTCCGGCGTCGGGGAAATAAAGAATCTTTTTGCTGAGAAGGAAAGGCTCTCCAAAGTCGGCGGCCTTAATTATTGACCCATGGCGGCCCTCGTGCTTTCCCCTCCTTGGCAAGGAGGGGTGAGGGGAGTTTGCTCCTACCCCCTCCTAACCTCCCCCTTGAAGGAAGGGTGAGGACTTTTCCACCCCTAATCCCGCCGACAACGAGTTATCGTCAATGGCCGCTGGTATTAATTGGTGCCGGATGCAGGAATCGAACCCGCGACCCCCTGATTACAAATCAGGTGCTCTACCAACTGAGCTAATCCGGCCCGATTCAGAGAAAGATAACGCGGCTTTACTCTTACGGCAAGTCGCGGCGCAGTTCTAATTTGAAGCTCTTAGTTAGAGTCTTGGCTCTAAAGCAAATGGCAGGCCGCCAGACGGCGGGCATCGCCGTTTGCCGGTTTTAACTCCGGCATGGTTTGCTTACAGACCTCTTTTGCCGACGGGCAGCGCGGATGGAAGGGGCAGCCCGGCGGCGGATTAAGGACGCCGGGCGCATCGCCGGAAAGAAACCTGTTCGCCTCGTCATTGCCCCGGCCTTTGCCCTGACCGATACGCGGCGCGGCGGCGATCAGGACTTGAGTATAGGGATGGCGGGGGTCGGCGAACAAACTCTCGGTCGCCCCCTCCTCGACGATGACGCCCATATACATCACCGCCACCCGATCGGCTAAATGGCCGACTACCGCCAAATCGTGGCCGATAAACAGGAAAGCGGCGCCGTACTCTTCTCTCATGTCGTAGAGTAAATTGAGAATCTGGCTGCGGATGGAGACGTCCAGCGCCGACACCGGCTCATCGGCGATGATCAGCGTCGGCTTCAAGGCCAAAGCCCGGGCGATGGCGATGCGTTGACGCTGGCCGCCGCTGAACTGATGGGGGTAACGGTCCATATCCTCGGCGTTCAACCCCACTGATCGGGCCAGCCGCTCGACCTCGGCCCGGCGTTCAGCCCGGTTTCCCAGCCGATGGATAACCAGAGGCTCGGCGATAATCGATCCCGCCGGCAGGCGGGGATTAAGCGAGGAGTAAGGGTCCTGAAAGATCATCTGGATTCGCCGGCGCACCGGCTTTAGCTGACGGCGGCTCAAGGCGCTGATCTCTTGCCCCTCAAAGACGACGGTCCCGGAAGTGGGGGGATCGAGCATGGCGACGGCGCGGGCCAGCGTCGTCTTGCCGCACCCTGACTCGCCGACCAAAGCCAGAGTCTCGCCGTGGGCGATATGCAGGCTGACGCCGTTCACCGCCCTCACCACGCCCGCTTTGCCGGATGAGAACGTCTTGACCAGATTGCGGACCTCCATCAAGCGAGCTTCAGCCATGGCCCGCCTTCCAGCACGCCGCCCAACGACCGTTTTCGGATTCCTCCAGGACCGGCTCCGAAGTCCGGCACTGTTTCTCAACGAGGGGGCAACGATCCGCAAACCGGCACCCGACCGGCAGATCGCAAAGATTGGGGACGATCCCCGGCATGACCGGCAGCCGCCCCCTGCGCCCGCTCGGGATCGTCGCCATCAAGCCACGGGTATAAGGGTGGCGCGGCTCGGCAAACAGCGCCTGGGCGGGGCTTCGCTCCACTATGCGGCCGGCGTACATCACCGCCACCTCATCGGCGATTGCGGATACCACCGCCAGATCGTGGGTGATGAACAGGATGGACAGCCCCATGCGACGTTGCATCCTGAGCATCAAATCCAGAATTTGCGCCTGGATGGTGACGTCCAGCGCCGTCGTCGGCTCGTCGGCGATCAACAATCCCGGTTCGCAAATCAGCGCCATGGCTATCATCGCCCGCTGGCGCATGCCGCCCGATAACTGATGGGGATAGCAGGCGGCGCGGGAGGCGGGATCGGGCATGCCGACCCTGTCCAGCATGGCGACGGCGGCGGCGAAGGCCTCGGCGCGGCTCGCCGCCGTGTGGATGAGCAGAGCCTCGGCGATCTGGTCGCCGACGGCATAAACCGGATTCAGCGCCGTCATCGGCTCCTGGAAGATCATCGAGATGCGCTTTCCCCGCACCTCCTCCATCCGGCGCTCGGAAAAGCCGAGAAGATCGGCGCCGTCGAAAATAATCTGCCCTGAAACAATGCGCCCCGGCGACGGCGTCAGACGCAGGATGGATAATGCGGTCACCGACTTGCCGCATCCCGATTCCCCGACCAATCCCAGGGTGCGTCCGGCGCCGATGGAAAACGACACCCCGTCGGCGGCCCTCAGGAGGCCTGCGTCCGCATCAAACGCCACCTCCAGTCCCCGCACATCAAGAAGAGGGATAGTCACGGAGGCTCTTGCTTAATTAGCCTTCTTGGCTTTTGCTTCTTTTTTGGCCTTCTTTTTCGGAGTCGGAGCGTCCTTTTTATCCTTCTTGGGCTTCTTTTCTTTTTTATCCTTCTTTTCTTTTTTATCCTTGCCGCTGTCTTCGGCTTTAGCCTTGGCCTCATCCTTGCGGCTTCGGTCGCTCTTTTTGACGCTGTCCTTGTTGTCTTTCCATTCGGGCTTACCGGCCAAATCCGGCTTGTTTTGCGCCGAGGCGCCGGAAACCGTAAAGCTCAGCGCTGCGAGAAACGCCAAAAGCGCCGCGAACAAAGAAAATTTCCTTAAGGCAAAACATTTTGACATGATGGCACCCTTCTGATTTTTTCCGTGATTATCACATATCACAAGCCGACAGTTTGCGCCTTTACCGCCGCCGTGACAATGATCCATAGTGATGCTTAACCGAACGGACTGCTGATGAACGGCTTGTTATTTACCGGAACGGTTCTCAAGGCCTTCGGCTATGTCATCGTCCTCGGCGGCGGCGTGACGGCCTTGCTCGGAGCAGGAGAACCCATCGAAGGCGACGGCTTTCGCCGCCGACTGGTCAAGACCTGGAACGCGTTCGCGCAGTCAAGCCGGAACAATGTTTCGGCGAGCCAAACCCGGTGGCTGTTATCGCTGATAACGACTTTCATCAGAACGTATTTCGTGGAGGCCGACAAGACTGCTCCGTTCAACGCCCTGTTCATCGGTCTGGTGTTTATCCTGATTCCCGTCGCCGCCCTTATCAACTATCTGGTCGGCGGATCGCCTTTCCTGATTTTGTTGATTCTTTCCGGCGGCGCGCTTCTGGCGATCCTGAACTTCACCGGCGAAGTAAAAAAATTATCCATGCTCAACGGCTTGGCCGCCCTTTATCTGGTGTTTTTCCTGCCCGCATTCATCCCGGCGTATGTTTTTTATTCCTTCACCGATCGCATTCTGACCGAGGTTATCGGCCACGCCGCCATCGAAAGCATTCCGGCAGCCGCCCTTTGCTACATTGCCGCCTATTCCGGCATGCAGTTTATCGACATCATGGCCGCCAGGAGTTTCAAGACCGCAGTTACGGCGGCGCACTGTTTCCTGGCGGCCCTGCCCGTGGCCTATGCGCTGACATTCGTCGCCCTGCTGACGGGGCATTTCGCCGTGGCCCAGGACCCGCATATCGGTTGGCGGCTGCTGATCTCCGCCATGATTTTCAGCTCTCTTTCCCTGCCGCTGACCGTGGCCGCTTTTTCCCGATTCCGTCTGCCTGCGGCCCTGTCCGTCGCGTTGCCGACGGCGGCGATTTTATCGACGGCGTTGCTGTATTTCGGCTATTTTAACGGCTCCGGGCGAATGACCATTTACCAGACGGTCAATGTGTTGATAGGCAACAGGCAAACAGGAAGCCAAATCTATTTAGGCCCCGACTTCTGGCTGATGCACCTGCCGTTTATCCCCCTCCTTTTTATCGCTGCGGGGATCGCTTTCGGCGGACTGGCCAAGGCCGTCCTCGCCGCCTCGCGCGCGGCGTTCGGCGCCGATGTCATCGCCGCCAAACCCTACCAACTGAGCGGCATGCTCATCATAGTCTGCGGCGCTCTTTTGTGCGGCCTGGGGTTCGCTTTTTGAGAATTCCCCGACGCGCTGAAAATGGTCTATAATGCCGACTCCACCGGAATGGAGGGTTCAGTCATGCCCACAGTGTTGATCACCGGCGCCAATCGGGGACTGGGATTCGAGTTTGCCCGTCAATACTGCGCCGACGGCTGGCGGGTGATCGCCACCTGCCGCAAGCCGGAAGCGGCGGACCGGCTGGAAACCCTGGGCTGCAATGCCGAGGTCCATCCTCTCGACGTCGCCGACTTCGCCCAGGTGGAGGCCCTGGCCCACGCCCTTGACCACGAGAAAATTGATCTTTTGATCAACAACGCCGGCGTCTACGGGCCGAAATCGTCGCCGCTCGGCGCCCTGGACTTCACCGCCTGGGAGGAAGTGTTCAGGGTCAACTCGATGGCCCCCCTCAAGATATGCGAATGCTTCGCCGATCATGTGGCGGGCGGCAAACTCAAACTGATGGTGACGATCACCAGCAGGATGGGGTCCATCGACGACAACTCGTCGGGCGGCGACTATTTCTACCGCGCCTCCAAGGCGGCGGTGAACGCCGTCATGAAAAGCCTTTCCATCGACCTGAAGGAACGGGGCATTACGGTGGCGGTCCTGCATCCGGGCTGGGTGAGGACCGACATGGGCGGCGAAAGAGCGCCCATCGACGCCGGGCAAAGCATAACCGGAATGCGCAAGGTCATCGCCGGCCTGAAGCCCTCCGACAGCGGCAAGTTCCTGGACTTCAACGGCGACGAAATCCCCTGGTAGCGGAGTTTTATCCCCTCCTTGCCAAGGAGGGGCAGGGGGAGGTTGCTCACTACCCCCTCCTGACCTCCCCCTTTGAAGCAAAGGGGAGGAACTTTTCTTACTCCTCGCCTTCCAGCGCCTCCAGGGTGGCCAGCCACGCCTGTTCGGTCCCGGCGATGGTTTTGTTGAGGTCGGCCAGTTTGATGCCCAGGGCCTGAAGTTCGCCGGTGGGGCCTCCAAAGACGGCGGGGTCGGCCAGTCGGGCTTCGAGGGCGGCCTTTTGTCGGTTGAGCTTTTCCAGTTGTTTTTCGGCGTCCTTGGCCGTTTTTCTCATAACGGCGTTATCGGCGCGGGCTTTGGCGCGTTCGCGGCGGGCATCCTTGCGATTGGCGGTCGATTGATTGCCGTTGCGCTGCTCGCGGCGGCCCTGACGGCGTTTTTCCAGCAGCAGGTTGCGGTAGTCGTCCAGATCGCCGTCAAAAGTCTTGCAGGTTCCGTCGTCCACCAGCCACAGGCGGTCGCTGACCAGCTCGATCAGGTGAGGATCGTGGCTGACCAGCACCACCGCTCCCTGAAAATCATTAAGGGCGCGAACCAGCGCCTCGCGGGCGTCTACGTCCAGGTGGTTGGTCGGCTCGTCCAGCAGCAGGATATGCGGCGTGGAGATGCTCATCAGGGCGAACAGCAGGCGCGCTTTCTCGCCGCCGGACAGGTCGCCGGCCAGGGTGTCGGCCCGTTGCTGAAAAAATCCGAAGCGGCCGAGGTGGGCGCGCACTTTAGATTGGGGGGACCCTTCCATGGCTCTGGCCATGTGCTGGAACGGACTCTCGTCGGCGTGCAACTCGTCGGTCTGATGCTGGGCGAAGTAGCCGACCTTGAGACTGCCGTGCCGCGTAATCCTGCCCGACAGAGGAGCAAGACGCCCGGCCAGCATCTTGACCAGCGTTGACTTGCCGTTGCCGTTGGCCCCCAGCAGGGCGATGCGATCTTCCATGTCGATGCGCAGGTTCAGGCCGCTCAGCACCGGCTTGTCCGCCTCGTAGCCGGCGCAAACATCGTCCATGGTAATCATCGGCGGCGGCAGTTCCTTGGGTACGGGGAATTCAAAGACGGTGGTCTTGTCCTCGATGACGGTGGCGATAGGCTCCATGCGGGCCAGCATCTTGAGGCGGCTCTGGGCCTGGCGGGCCTTGGACGCCGTATAGCGGAAGCGATCAACGAAGGACTGGATATGCTTGCGTTCGAGTTCCTGCTTTTCGCGCATTTTGTCCTGTTGCATCAGACGTTCGCGCCGCGTCCTCTCAAAGCGATCATAGTTGCCGGCGTAGCGGGTCAGCCCGCCCTTATCGACATGAATTATGCCGTCGACGGCGCCGTTCAGCAGCGCCCGGTCATGGCTGATGATCACCAATGTTCCGCGCCAGCTTGCCAGATAGCTCTCCAGCCACAGGGTCGCCTCCAGGTCCAGATGGTTGGTCGGCTCGTCCAGCAGCAACAGGTCGGCGCGAGCGAACAGCGCAGCGGCCAAGGCGACGCGCATCCGCCATCCGCCGGAGAACTCGGCGCACGGACGTTGCTGAGTCTCTTCGTCAAAACCCAGGCCGGCGAGAATGGCGGCGGCCCTTGACGGCGCCGTGTGGGAATCGATATCGGCGAGCCGGGTGTGAATCTCGGCGATGCGATGAACGTCGGCGGCGGTCTCGGCCTCCGCCAGCAGCGAGGCGCGTTCCGTATCGGCGGCCAGCACCGTTTCCAGCAGACTCCTCGTTCCGCTCGGCGCTTCCTGGGCGACGCTGCCGATATGAGCGCCCCGGCGCACCCTGACGATTCCGTCGTCGGCATGAAGGACGCCGAGGATCAGGCCGAACAGCGTCGTCTTGCCCGAGCCGTTGCGCCCGACCAGTCCGACCTTGTGGCCGGCGGGGACGGAAACCGACGCGCCCTCGAAGATGGCGCGTCCGGCAATGCGATAGGTGAGGTTCTCAATATGCAACATGGCGCGCGTGATAGCACACCGCCGAGCGCGTGTCAGGATATGGTTTTAATTTGCCTGCGGGGCCTTATCCATATAATAGAGCACGTCAATATTTATCAGCTTTATCGGAGAAATCGGTCGCATGGCTATCGAACGCACCCTGTCCATCATCAAGCCCGACGCTACGGCCCGCAACATCACCGGCAAGATCAACGCCATGATCGAGGAGGCCGGCCTTCGCATCATCGCCCAGAAGCTGATCCGCATATCGCTTGAGCAGATCAGGAAGTTCTACGCCGTTCACAGCGAGCGACCGTTCTTTAACGACCTCTGCGAATACATGTCCTCAGGCGCGGTGGTGGTGCAGGTGCTGGAAGGCGAGAACGCCATCGCCCGCTACCGCGATCTTATGGGCGCCACCGACCCGGCCAAGGCCGCCGAGGGCGCCATCCGCAAGGCGTACGGCATCGACAAACAGGCAAACTCGCTGCACGGCTCGGACTCCCCGGAAACCGCCATGCAGGAAATCCATTTCTTCTTCGCCGAAAGGGATATCGTAGGGTAATCCCCCTACTTTTTGTCAGATAAATCAAGCCCCAGCTAAATACACAATGCCCGGACACCGACCGAGCGGCGCGACGAAGCGGGACACCCGCCGTGGCACACTGTCCGACACAGCCGATTCCAATTAGTTATTAGGCTGACTAATAAGTCCATCTACCATTTCCCTGGCAAAGTCGTTCTCACAAAACGTCCGAAGCTCTCCGTCATTGTTTATACTATTAATGTCGGAATCACTAAGTTTTGGACCGGTTAATATAGCGTTCATCGCGTTTTTTTTGTCTTTACCAAAGCAGTAGGCTTTTGCAAGATTTAATCTTGCCGTAATGTATGGGTTCACTTTTATTGATTCGCCCAAGTTTTTAATAGCATCGTCTTCTTTTCCGAGCTTTAAATATGCGTATCCGATGTAATTTAAAAGTTTGTAATAGTCATCCTTCTCGTTTGCACTATCCATTATACTCTTCGCAGCTTCGTACTTTTCTATGGCCTTATCAAAATTTCCACTATTCGCAAGCGCCTTTCCTTCCTCTATGTAAGCACGGTACTCTACAAGCTTAGCATCATTGTTTTCGGTTGGTATAAGCCTCTGAAAATAAACAGGAATTTCTGAGGGTTCGGAATTAATAGAATACACTTGAATAGAACCATCGCCAATAGATATTTCAGACGTAGTGGAGCGAAAGTTATCGGTTTCAGTAGTGACCAAATATTTGCCATTATTCCCTTTAAAACTAAATTGATATCCTTCCACTTTTTCTCTAAAGACGACATCCGATGTGTCTTTGTTGCGAACAGTAACAAAAACCCCTGGATTTTTTCCGGCGTTTTTCAAGTGCTGAAGGATAATAAATACTTTTCCGTTGGCGTTCGCTTTTTCATCACCGGCATAAGCTGTTCCAAATAATATTCTTACTTTTGATTCCTCTGATTCTTTCGCCAAAAACGCGGCCATGTTATTTTGCAAAGGTGATTCGCTAGCTTGTTTGAAAACGCTGGCTGGTGAAGCCAACATGGTTAAAACCGCAAACACGGACCCTCCTATAGTGAAAGCATCGACCCTTGCCTCAGGCTTTCGCACCCATGTAAAAAATAAGCCAAGACTGATAACCAACAATATAGCCCAAATCTCCCCCTCAACAGAAAACCATTCCCATGTTATTTGTGACAAACTAGCTAATCTAGAATCAAAACCTCCGCTCAGTTTTTCTGCAAGACACAGAGCAAAAGACGCCCCGCCGCTGACAACATACAATTCCCACAACTTAGGCTCGTTAACGATATTTTTTTTAAAATTAGCTGGTGGCGCCATAGCGTATCCTTTTTCATAAATATCTCCGGCAGTGCTGTCGTCGGCCGGAATGATACGGTTTCACGGCACTTAGCCGCGAGTCATCCGGAAAACCTTCTCTACCGGAACGCGAGGAATGATGATGCGGACGAAGTGTGTGCAGTTGCGCCGCAGCCAGCGGCTATGCTGATCGTTGAGGGCGTGGACCACCATGCTGCCCTCGGACTGCTGTCTGCGGTTGTCGAAGTAGGTCACATTGGGGCCGGGTGCGGCGGCGGCGATGCTGGCCTTAAGAACTTTCTCGTTGCCGTCGGGGATCGCGTCATAAAACCGCTCCACCAGATCGGTGCGGTCGATGAACAGGCTCCGTGTGTGAGTGCCCTGAGAGTTATTGTGAACATGCTCCAGCACCTCGCTGTGAAATAATACGGCCTCCTTCGCCCATCCTGTCCGAGGACCGAAGAATTCCAGAAAGAAATCGGGCACCGGCGCGCCATGGTCGTCCTCGACTCTGACGATGATCTGGCAGTACTGGTGGAAGTACTCCGGGGCGACCCTAGGGTTATTTAGGAACACTTGGTTCCTTCGGCCTTTATCGGCGGCTAGGGCGGCCGTCTCCTCGCTCAATGCCTCCCATTCTCCGGTGACGGCGGCGTAGTCCCCTTCCCGGCACGAAAGTGCCTGGAGCATCAACCGGCCCAACATTTGCTGCACCTCGGGGATGGCCTTAACTCCCGGATCATCGGGCAGGGTCACCGTCGTGTGGTCACGGTTCGGCAGCACGGCAAACGGGATGGCGAGGTCGCCGTGCCGACGGTCCCACGCCGTCACCACCGGCTGGTCATTATCGGCTGAGAAATCGACCGTCATGCCGTGGGCGTTCAGATTGCCGGCAGCCACCCGGACGGTGCCATCCGAGCCGTTCTCGTTGACGATCTGGCGTGGTCCCGAAGGATAGGGATGGGTGCCTATTATAACAAAGGGCATGACCTGTCCTTTGTTTATTCCGTAGACGGCGGGCGCCGTATCTATTCCTTCGGGAACAAATAGGTCGCGCCGCGCAAGATCCCACTGGAACGGCGAGGCCAGTTCCAGGGCGTTGAGCATCTCCGTGCCGGTCTGAAAGAAGTTGTTGTAGCCCTTGAAGATACGGCCAAGCATGGACTTGCCCGTTGCCGCCAGACGGGACCCGAAATTGGCCGGGGCCAGCATCACCATCCGGGTCACCGGACAATGGCGTTTCTTGGATGCGTAGCAATCTGCGAGCCACCGCCGGGCAACCAACCCACCGGTGCTGTGGACGATGAGATCGAACGGAACCGTCAACTCTTCGGCGGCTACCTTTTCGTTGACGACCTCCTCCATACGCTTTACTACGTCCTCGATCCTGACGTCATCGTCCATTGAGACGTAATCACCCAGCCACAGAGGAACCGCCTGAAAGCCATTGCTTTTCAGAAATGCGACGAGCGACTTGAACGACGCCGACGTGTCGCTCCACCCATGAAGTATGGCCACTTGATTAGCCACCTTGCCCCCCAAGACCACGGATGCTCCATCGTGTAAAAAGGGTATCATATATAAAAAACAAATCAATAGATATTTCTTCAGAACCTTCCCCAAAAAATTCGACAAAAAAGTCGAGGATTAAGCTGCATCCGCCTTGCCGTCATTGCGACCGCGAGCGTCAGCGACGCGGGAAGCAATCCAGATGGCGGCGGCATAGACCGGATTGCTTCGTCGCTCCGCTCCTCGCAAAGATGGCAAGGCTCGGCCCGGCGCGGACTTGACGGCGACCGAAATGACTTCGCGCCTTTGCGTCTTCGCGTGAACAGACCATGTTTCACGCGAAGACGCTAAGACGCGAAAACATGATGAAAGGCAAGCCGTTTCATTACCGTCATTGCGACCGCGAGCACCAGCGACGCAGGACGCGGGAGGCAATCCGGATGGCGGCGGCGTAGACCGGATTGCTTCGTCGCTCCGCTCCTCGCAAAGACGGGTGGGCGGGAGAGTCTCCCCGAAAAATCATCGTTTCACTTCAAAAAGACAGATTCCGGAATCACTTCAATGACTTGAATGTTTTGGGCTTCAGTTTTTGGGGAATGTCCTGATATTTCCTAGGGCATCATCCCACCAAAGTATTGAAAGAAGGGGATAACCGATCCAAACTGATGGGAACCATCCATTCGGGTCGCACCACCGGGAAAACTAATTATCGGCGGCCCTTGAGAGCGAACCCATGAGTGATTACAAGGCTCCCCTGGCCGAGATGCGTTTCGTCATCAACGAGGTGGCGGACCTCGCTTCGCTCAACTCCCTGCCCGGACTCGGCGAGGCGACGCCCGACCTTGTGGACGCCATTCTGGAGGAAGCCGGAAAGTTCGCCGCCGATGTCTTTGCGCCGCTGAACCGAAGCGGAGACCGGGCGGGCTGCGTTCTTGAGGACGGCGAGGTCAGAACCCCCAAAGGCTTCAAGGAAGCCTACGCCGATTTTGTCCGGGGCGGATGGAACGGCGTCCCCTTTGACGCCGAGTACGGAGGCCAGGGGTTGCCGTGGCTGGCGTCGGCGGCAATCTCGGAAATCTGGAACGCCGCCAATATGTCGCTGGCGCTGTGTCCGCTGCTCACCCAAAGCGCCATCGAACTGCTGACGGCGCATGCGAGCGCCGAATTAAAGTCCATGTTCCTGCCCCGGCTGGTGGCGGGCGAATGGACGGGCGCGATGAATCTGACCGAGCCGCAGGCCGGTTCCGACTTGGCGGCGATTCGCTGCAAGGCGACGGTCGAAGGCGATCATTATAAAATCACCGGGCAGAAGATTTTTATTTCCTACGGCGATCACGACTTCGGCGAAAACATCGTCCATATGGTTCTGGCGCGGCTCGCCGGAGCCGCCGAAGGAATCAAGGGATTGTCGCTGTTCGTCGTTCCCAAATTCATGGTCAACAAGGACGGCTCTCTCGGAACGCGCAACGCCGTCCGCTGCCTGTCCCTTGAACACAAGATGGGACTTCACGCCTCCCCCACCGCCGTCATGTCGTATGACGGCGCTTTCGCCTACCTGATCGGCGAGGAGAACCGAGGCCTCGAATACATGTTCACGATGATGAACAACGCCCGGCTGGCCGTCGGCCTGGAAGGCGTCGCCATCGCCGAACGCGCCTATCAACAAGCCCGCGCCTACGCCTTTGAAAGGGTGCAGGGGCGCGTCATGGGAAGCGACGGCGCGACTATCGCCGGACACCCCGATGTCAAACGCATGTTGCTGTCGATGAAGGCCGAAACCGAGGCGGCGCGGGCGTTGGCCTATTTCGCCGCCGCCGCGCTGGACAAGGCCAGGCGCCACCCCGATCAGGCCCGACGCCGCTATTGGCAGACTCTGGTCGATCTTCTGATTCCGGTAGTCAAGGCATGGTGCGCCGATGCCGGCATCCGGGTCGCCGATACCGGCATCCAGGTTCACGGCGGCGGCGGCTATATCGAGGAAACCGGGGCCGCCCAGTATTTCCGCGACGTTCGCGTCACCTCCATCTATGAAGGAACCAACGGCATCCAGGCCGCCGACCTGGCCGGGCGCAAGGTGGCGCGTGACGGCGGCGCAGCGGCCTATTCCTTTATCGCCATGATGCGCGAGACGGTCGGCGAACTGAAAGACGAAGCGATCAGGAACCGCCTGAACGACGGCGTTAACGCCCTTGCCCGAGCCACTGATCGGCTGGTCGGCGCTTATGCAAAAGACCGGGAGACGGTAGCCGCCGGCGCCGTTCATTACCTGCGCCTTTTCGGTAATGTCTCCGCCGGCCGGCTGATGGCGCAGGCCGCCCATGTCGCGCAGTCAAAGCTGGACGCCGGTGGCGGCGATCCCGTCTTCCTGAACGCCAAGATCATCAGCGCCCGCTTTTTCGCTGATCAGGTTATGGCGCAAAGCGACGCCCTGGCGGATATATTTATCAACGGCGCCGCCGCGATCACCGCCGCAAGAAAAGAACACCTTTAGAAAGCGCCTCCGCTCCGGGCGGAAAATTATCCCAAAAAAAGCAGATTTTAGAGTCACTTCAATGATGCTAATAGTTTAGTCTCCGGTGAAACCGAGCCTGATTCCGGGGGGACGCTCAACTTCATGCTTCACGCGCCTACAATTAATATGCTCTGTGCGGGACTGATTTGCCTCGGCGTCTTTTTTCCTGCGGGGCCGCTGCACGCCGAAAGTCTGGCAAATCTGCTGGAAAAGGCCATCGAGAGCCATGATCGCGTTCTGGCGGCAAAATCGGACGTCATCGCTTCCCAGCGCCGCGCCTGGGAAACCTTGGGGACATGGTTCCCCACCCTCACCCCCACCGCCAACTACGGCTGGGAGAAACAGAACAAGCCCCTGGCCCTTGATTCGTCAATGCCCTTCAAGGAATTTGACCTTAAACTGACCCAGCTTCTGTGGGATTTCGGCAAGACCAACGCGCTGGTGGACAAAGCCCGGCTGACCGTCCTGAAATCGACGGTATCCCTGGAAACGGCAAGGCGGGACATGATCATGGAAGCAATCTCCGCCTATGTGAACCTTCTTCGCAGCGTGGACGTTCTCAACTTTTCCATCCAATCGGAAGAAAACATCAGCCGCCAGACCGGCCTTGAAAAGGCGCTGGTGGAAAGCGGCTCCGGCCTTTCCACCGACGTCCTTCAGGCGAAAACCCAGTTGGCCGGCGCCGAGGCAAGGAGAATTCAGAACGAGGGCAGAAAAATATCGGCAATGAACCGCTTTCAATCGGTGTTCAACGTCGCGCCCGAAAATATTCCGGATATGGAGCGCGTCGCCGTCCCCGCCGCAAGCCTGCCTGACGGTCTGGACGAAGCTTTGGAAACGGCAATAAGCAACAATACGCGACTGAAGACCTCGCGTTTTGATGAGGAAATAGCCGCGTACAGCATCTCCGAAGTGCGCGGGACCAAGTTCTTTCCCAAGGTCGAAGGCACTGTTGAACGCAAATGGAAGGAAAATGTCGCCGGCACCGTCCAGTATAAAGGCGAAACGCTGGCCAAGGTCGAAATGAGCATTCCTTTCAATTTGGGGTTGACCGGGCTTGACGCCGTTGAGGCGGCGAAAAACGACCTGCTCAAGGCAAAACAAACGACCGACGCCATGCGCCGCACTATCGAAGAGGAAGTCCGCAACGCCTGGTCCAGCCTTCACATAGCGGAAAGAACTTCCAAATCCCTGCTCACCCAGGCCGGCATCTCGGCGGCCTTTCTGGACCTGGCGCGCAAGGAACGGGAACTCGGCCAGCGCTCCCTGATTGATGTCCTTTCCGGCGAGACAAGCCTGATAAACGCCCAAAGCGACGCAGTCTCGGCGGAAGCCGACGTCATCATCGCCGCTTTCACCCTTCTTAATGTAACCGGAAAACTGGACTACGCATTTCTCCATATCGGAGAGCCTCCCGCCGACGCGCCGGAAAGCAGGCAGGAATAATAAAAAACGGCGGGGCAAGCATATCATGAATGAATTGATCCGCCGCTTTTCCGCCAAGCCCTGGATAACCGTTGAACTGGTTCTGGCGTCCTTGTTCGCCAACCTTCTGGCTCTCGCCTCCCCCTTGTTCGTCATTCAGGTCCTTAACCGCTATGTAAGCTACGGCGTGGATTCCACCCTGGCCACCCTGACCTTGGGCGTCGTCGGAGCCATCGCCCTTGAATATATATTCCGCAAGGCGCGAATGATGCTCGTCGCCGAAAATATGGGAGAAACCGACGAACAGCGCTCAATCGGCGCCTTCGGCATCATGGTTACGGCGAAAACCAGCGCGCTGAGTCAATTCCCCGCCGGCCGGCGCCGTGAAACCCTGCGTAGCCTGGACAGCATCGAAACGGCTTACAACGCCGCCAACATCAGCGCCGTTCTCGACGTGCCTTTTGCTTTGCTGTTCCTGCTGTCTTTGGCGTTGCTCAGCCCGACGCTGGGCGGCGTCGCGTCCCTGTTCATCATTGCCGTCTTTGTCTACAGCGTCGTCAGCCGGCGGTTAATCGAAGCGCCGACGCGCCAATTAATGGAGACGGCCGCCGCCGGTAATACGCTGATCGCCACGTCCGGTCGAGCGGCGGATACGATACGCGCCTTCAACGGCGCCGACCTGATCATGCCGGCATGGCGCTCCTACATTCGCAGGGCGCAAACCCTGAGAAGCAGCATCGGCAACAGCCAGGGACAGTCACAGTCTGTTTCCCAAAGCGCCCAGGCTCTTATGGGCGTGGCCGTTATCGCCGTCGGCGCGATGCTGGTGGTGGCGGGCAAGCTGGACGTGGGCATCCTGATCGGAGCCAATATCATGGCGTCTCGGGCGCTCGGCCCGATCATCAAGCTCGCCAATCTCAGCGAAGCCATGACCAAGGCTTCGCAAGCCTTGAAACAGGCGCAAAGCCTGACCACCCTCCCCGTGGAAAATGACGGCGGGACGGCCCTTTCCCGCTACGCCGGAGCAATCGAGTTCAAGGACTTCGGATTTTCTTTCCCCAAGACGGCGTCTCCGTTATTCGAATCCCTGACCCTGAAAATAGCGCCGGGAGCGGTTCTCGTGGTGACGGGCCGTAACGGATGCGGCAAGACCACTTTCTGTCGTTTGTTGGTCGGCCTGCTCGAACCGACGCGAGGGCAGCTTCTCATTGACGGCGTTGATCTTCGCCAGACGGCGCCCTCATGGTGGCGACGCCAGATCATGTACCTTCCCCAGGAGCCGAACTTCCTCGACGGCTCCATTCGCGAGAATCTCCTGACCGCCAATCCGAAGCTGGATGAAGACGCCGTCAACCGCATTATCCGGGAAGCGGACATGGGACGATTCATCGATGAAAGCCCGAAGGGCCTTGAGACGGAAATAGTCGATAACGGGGACGCCATGGCGCGAGGCATCCGGCGGCGGATGGCCCTGGCCCGCGCCATGGCTACCGACGGCATGCTGGCGATTTTCGACGAACCCACGGAAAGCCTGGACGACGACGGCTGCGCCGCCGTCTTCACGGCGATGAAGGCCCTGTCTTCGCGGGGGCGCACTATGATCATCGCTACTTCCGATCAGCGCATCCTTCGTGGAGCGCGTCTTGTCCTGGACCTCAATGTCAAGCCGGCGCCCAGAATCATCGCCGTTCCCGCCGGCGGCGAACAATCCGAGGAGCGTGGAAAGACATGAACGCTGAAACGGATCAAACGGAGTCTGTTCCCCGGCGCCGCTACGGCACCCATCTGCTTTTGTTATCGTGCGTAGCCCTGGTTACGGCTTTCTTTATCTGGGCGACGCTGGGAGAACTGGACGTGGTCAGCAGCGTCACCGGCGAAGTGGTCCCGCTAAGCAAGGTCAAGAGCATACAACACCTGGAGGGCGGGATCGTCCGCGATATCCTGGTCCGCGAGGGAGATCGGGTTTCAAGCGGTCAGCCCCTGATTGAACTGCAACCCACCACCAGCGACACCCAGGTCGAGGAACTGAAAATCAGCCTGTCCTCGCTGAGGGTAAAAATCGGGCGGCTGGAAGCCGAAACGGCAGAAAAAGACAAGCCTGACTTCCCCCCTGACCTTGTTAAGGACAACCCCGCTCTGGTCAACAGCGCCATTGAGCTGTTCCACGCCCGTCAAAGACGGGTGAACAACCAGATAGACGAACAACGGCAACTGATTACGCAACGGGAACAGGAAATCAAGGGCGTCCAGTCCCGTATCCGCAATAACGAACATTCTCTTGAGCTGATGAAGGAACAAGTCGCCATCACCGAGAAGCTCCTCAAGATGGACCTCGCCAATCGCATGCGCCATCTCGAACAGATGAAGGAAGTATCGAATCTGCAACGCGATATCGATTCCGACAACGCTCTCCTGCCCCAGGCCCGGGCGGCGCAGAAACAAGCCCAGGCCCGGCTGGAAGCGATCATGAACGGCTTCCAGGAAGAGGCGCGGATCGATCTGGGGAACGCTCAACAAAGTTTTGAGGAACTCACGCAGCGTTTGCGCAAATTTGAAGACAGCTTGAAGCGGACGATTCTGCGCGCCCCCGCTGACGGAATAATAAAGACCCTTTATGTGACCACCCGGGGCGGCGTGATCCAGGCCGGGCAGACGGTTGTCGATATCGTGCCCGCCGGCGACCGTCTGATCATTGAGGCCAAGCTCCCCACCGGCGATGTCGGCTTCGTGCGCAAGGGACAGAAAGCCAAAATACGGCTGGCCTCGGCGGACGCGGTGCGTTTCGGCGCCATCGAAAGCGAGGTCATCCATGTAAGCCCCGACACCATGATCTCGGAGCAGGGCGCCCCCTATTACAAGGTCAGCATCAATACCGAACAGGACCACTTTGAACGAGGCGGACTGAGGTACGATCTTGTCCCCGGCATGCAGGTGCAATGCGATATCCAGACCGGAACGCGGACGGTTCTTGAATACCTGCTGGACCCGTATATCCGCTCCGCCGGCGCCGCCCTGCGCGAGCGTTAATTAAATCAAGGAATCGAAATAGCTTTTGTGATTTTCTTAAGGTTTGTGTCATTATATCGGGACAGCGTTGTTTCTTTAGTTGATTTGGTTTTAACCCATGGCCTTTTTCTCCAAAACTCCCGACCCGGACAAGAAGCCGAGCGCCGACTCCAAGCCGGTGCGCGAGCATGACCGCATCGAGGGCAAGGGAGAGAAAGTCGCGATCTTGCCGTCAAGCAAGACCTTTAATGTCCTGGACTTCAGCATGGGCGGTTTCTGCATAAAGGGTTACGACGGAAAGCTTCATGGAAATCAGTACCTGGAGTTCAAATTCTTCGGCGCCAAGGACGGCAAGGACGTAAAAACTGAAGGGTTCGCCACCGTGGTCAGGGCCAAGGACGACTTTTTGGCGGTTAAATTTACGCCGCAACCCAGACTGAAACAGTTCTTTCTTGACTACCTTGATTAATCAGGACCTCCTTACTTAAATGGATATCCTGGCCGTTTTCAACGCCAAGGGTGGAGTTGGAAAAACGACGACCGCCGTCAATCTGGCGGCCTGCTTCGCGGCCATGGGACAAAAGGTGCTGCTGATCGACCTCGACGCCCAGGGCAACGCCACCACCGGTCTTGGAATGTCGGAACTTCCGCCGCGCGGCACCTTCGATATAATCACCGGCAACGCCACGCTCGAAGAGGTCAGGCTTTCAACCTTTATGGAAGGCCTTACCCTGATCGGCGCCACCAACAATCTGGCGGCGGTGGACATTGAGCTTTCAAAGGCCGACCGCCGTCACGATTTAATCCGCCAAGTCGTTTCGGCCCATAAGGACACCATCGATATCGTCGTCATGGATTGCCCGCCGTCCTTCGGCGTGATGACCATCAACGCCCTTGTTTCCGCCCACGCCGTGCTGGTGCCGTCTCCGCCGACCCCTTTCGCTCACGACGGCCTCTTGCGCACATGGACGATAATTTCAAGGATGCGCACAACGATGAACCATAGCCTCCGCGTGATAGGGGTGCTGCCCAACTTCCTTCACGGCGGGGAATCAAAGGAAGACGCAGATGCCGTCACCACGGCTTGTGACGCGGACATTCTCTCGGCGATGAAGGCGGAGTTCGGCGATCTGGTGCATCCGGAGGGAATACCGTTAAACACCGAACTGTTCACTTCCGCCGCCTCGAAAGGGGTTCCGGCCTGCGTGCTGGCGCCGGACTCGGCGCCCGGCCGCGCCTATCTGGACGTTGCCGGACGCATTATCCCGGCGGAAGGCTCCGCCGGAACGGATGAACACGCAAAAGAACGAAGCCGCTTTCGCTGTTTCGGGCAAAATGGCCGACCGGACGCCTTGGTCATAAATGCCGCCGCCGAAAAACTGGCCCGATGGCATATAAAAGCGGACGCCCTGGGCCTGCTTTCCAGAAACATCAATATCCCCGGAGTGGATGAGAACGCCCTCGGCATGATACGGCCCAAAGCAATTGCCGACGACGGCGCATCGCAAAAAGTCCGATATTACACTTTGGCTCTGGCATTCATCGGAGTTACATTGCTGGCGGGCGTCATCGGTTTTCTGGCGGGTTGGTTCTTCGTTGACAAACTACCTTGAGCATACCGAAACAAGGGCGGACAGCCGTTCAGCCGCCATCGCCTATTTTCAGAAACTGATCCGCACCGATCCACATGACGGACTCGCCATGCAGGGTCTGGCCGAGACCTTGACCCTTGACGGGCAACATGCGGCCTCTATCCCATGGCATCGGCGGGCATTGGATCGCTATCCCCACTCCGTCACTATCCGCCGAGGACTGGCGGAAGCATTGCTGCGCAAGGAACATTGGGACGAAGGCCGCCGCTTTATCAGCCGGCCCGAAAACCCTTTTGACCCTTCCCTGCCGAAATGGGATGGAACGCCCTTCAACAACGGATGCCTGTTGGCCTACCACCGGCCGGACGATCCCATCGAGCTGACCATTATCGGGCTGGGCTTTGTCGCCCGTTTTGCAAACCACGGATACAAAATGGTCAGTGAATGCCCGTCATCCCTGGCCGGGTTGGTCGCCGGCAAACTGCGAAACGTTGAAATCCTGGAAGCAGATTCCGGACAAACGGCGGCGCGCCTGAAAAAAGGCGACATTTTCGCCTGCGCGGCGCTGGCTGAACTGCCGCTGCTGTCGGGCCGCGATCCCGGCTTTTTGCCGCATTGGCTGACTGACGGCGCCACAGATGATACAAGCGACGACCCGCTCGCCATCGGCATGATCGGCGTCTTTAACAGAAGCGGTCCCGACGCCATCCTGAACGACGAGGTTATGTCCGAACTTGAAATCCTGCTCGGCGACGTCACAACGCAAATTGACGGCGACGGCGACATTGACGGGACGCTTCGTGCTTTCCTGAAAACGGACATGGTGGCGACCGATGATCCGGCGGCGGCGCTTCTTGCAGGCGCCGCCGGAATGCCGGTCGTTCTTTTATTGCCTGAATCGGCGCCATGGTGGTGGGGAGACCGGGCCGACGGCGCCGTTTGGCATTCCCGCCTTTACCCTCTGCGCCGACGGTATGGCGCCGCCGCCGGGGAGACGGCGCGTTTACTCGCCGATATGATTTTACACGTCGCCGCCGCGCCGACCGACCATCCTCAAGCCCGTCTCCTTAATGAAAACCGGAAACTCGCCGAAACGCTGGATATAGTATCTCCCTATCTGGGGGCGATAAACCGGACTGCCGTTAAAACGGAAGAGTTGACGGGCGGCACGCGCAACAAGGTGTTTCGGATTTTCTCTCCGGAGCAAGACCTTGTTCTGCGACTGGGCCGTTTTCCGCAGCCAGGCCCTAAAGACCACGCCAGAGAAATCGCCAACATGACGGTCGCCGCCGGGACGGGGGCGGCGCCGCCCCTTTATTTCGCCGACAGCCTTGACGGAACCATGTTGTCACGATTCATGGACGGCAAGCCGATGACTGCTAAATCCATGCGGCAAATGGAAAACGCCGTAGCCGCCGCCCGGCTGTTCCGCAAAATTCATGCGCTTCCCCCCTTCCGGGGCAGCTATGACATTTTTACCAAGATTGAACAGAAAATGAATCGACTGACCAAGGCAGAATCCGGGCGATTCATGGAGCAGGACAAATCCAATCGGCTGATAAGGCGCATAAGGAAAATTCTGGCCGCCAACGGCGTTCCGGCCTGCCCCGCTCATAACGATCCCCTGTCCCGTAACTTCGTAGCCGACGGCGACGGCCTCGTTCTTCTTGATTGGGAATGTTCGGCGATGGGAGACCCTCATTGGGAAGTGGCGATGTTGTCCTCCCAGGTGGGGATGAAGGGCGACGTCCGCAGCGCCTATCTGGCGGAGTACTTCGGATCAAAAAACCACCCCGCCGTTTCCCGCATACGCTTGTTCGAGGCGGTATGCCGTTATTACTGGCGGATCACCTATTTATGCGAGGATATGGATCAGCCGAACCAAACATCATCGCGCAATGCGGATAAATGGCTGGGCTGGTTCAACGATATCGTTGACGGGGACTCGTTTGAGCAGAGCGTCAAGGCCGCCGAGGATTATCGGTGGCGTCCGCAAGACGGCAATTTCTGATGCCGATCCGGGCGTCTGTTAAATGCGGTCGGATGCGGTTTGATGACGAATTAACCAAGTTAAATGACGTTTTAACCACGTTAGATGACGAATTAACCATGGTGAATCGGCCTTAAGTCATTGATATCAAACAAAACCACCACTAAAAACATCGTAAAATGTCGTCATTTGTCGTCATTTTGCTCCCTAAGCTCTTGATATCAAACAAAGCCACCCCCTCCTGGCCTCCCCCTTCTTAAGAGGGAGGAATTTTTCTCCCTCCCTACCAAGGGAGGGGCAAGAGGAGGTTGTTCCGGCGGTTCAAATCCCCCGCCAAGACCATCACATATTTACAATGCCCAACACCTGCGCCTGCCCCCCGCAAGCCCGCAGCAGGGAACATATAGTGAATATAACCAACGAGGTTACCAAATGCAAGGATTAATATCTTGCCATAGCGCGCCATGAATAAACCGGATTAAACACAGAGGCGCAGAGGCACAGAGGCCGACAACACCCGGCGCATTGACTAAAAGAAGCACCGTTTTATGAATCATACCAGCGGCTTTAAAGAGTGACTCATCGTCAGTGGGTAGAGAAAAATTCCTCCCCCTTGCTTCAAGGGGGAGGTCAGGAGGGGGTAAGAGTAACCTCCCCTGGCCCCTCCTTGGTAAGGAGGGGAAAGTGCCGAGGCCGCTATGGGTCAATAATTATTGCCGCTGGTATCACACAGAGATCACAGTAGGTTTCACCGCGAAGCGTTTGTATCCACATGGATAAGCGGGATGCACAGGATAAAAATGAGGGAAAAATTTTGTTTTTAGTGAGTCTGGACCCTGATCTTTTCGGGCGACGCCGGGGTGACGTATTCGTGAAGAGTGTGTGTTTCCAACTGCGCCGTCGGATCGTGAATGTTTCCTCTTCCCCGGCATGTCGGGCAGAGGACCAGCCCTCTCGCCGTATTGGAGCCTTGAAGCTCATCGGCATATCGCCAACCGCTTCCGCAATCGGGGCAGGGACGGCCTGTCATCGCCAACCTCCTGTTTCCTAACAACCAGAGTGTAGGCCCGCAGGCTTTAAGATTTCGCTAATCGGCGATGACTTTATTCTTTCCGTTGTGCTTGGCCTTGTACATGGCCTCGTCGGCGCGGGCGATTATAGTCTTGGCGGTATCGCCGTCATGCAGGGAAGCGAGGCCGATGGACAAGGTTATTTTGCCCAGGGTTTCGCCGGACGATGTATCCTGGATGCTCTTCTTGGCCAGCATGGCGCGGATTCTTTCGCCGACGACGGCGGCGTTCTTGTGGGATGTGCCGGGAAGAATGGCGGTGAACTCGTCGCCGCCCCAGCGCCCGACGAAATCGCTGTTTTTCAGGTTATAGATGAAGGCCCTGGCGACCAGCTTCAATATCTGATCGCCGGCTTGATGGCCCAGCTTGTCGTTGACTATCTTGAAATCGTCAACATCGCTCATCAGCACCGCCAGTTGGCCTTTCAGCTTTTCGCTCTCTTTCATGAAGGATTCCAGAACCTGCTCGAACCTGCGTCGATTGGCGACCCCGGTCAGCGGATCAAGCATGGCTTCCTTCTTGGTCTCCTCAAGTTGCTTGTTCAGCTCGACGATCTCGTTGCCGTGGCGGTAGATGTGATCGGCAAATTCGCCGCTGATTTTGGATATTTCCTCGATCTGGCTGCGGATGACGTTGACGGCGTCAAAAATAGCGCCGGCATAGATTCTCTCCTTGCCGGATTTGTTCTGATTGTCGAGGAAGTCGGCATTCCCGTCGGCGATGCCGTCCAGCGCGACAAGAACGTCCTTCAGCCCTTCGGTTATGCGCCCGGCGGACTTGTGAAGGTCGATTATGCGATTATCGAAGTCGGTTTTCTTTCTCGTCACAAAATCCCCCTCCCCCAGGGTTCATAGGAACATATCAATAGGGGCGCATAGTTGAAAGCAACTATTCACTCGGCGCCGGCGATCGCCGCGTTAAAGGCCGCGACGGCCGCCGCCGGACCTCCCTTATAGTTCCACACCCCCGATGAGACGGCCAGAAAGTCGGCGCCGGCTTTTATCAGCGGCGCGCAGTTATCGACGGCAATGCCGCCGACGGCGACTGCCGGCACGGTTGTCGTTTCGCTCCAGATTTCAAGAATTTCCGGCGTGACGCGGGTCTTGGGTTGTTTGGTGTCGGTCGTGAAGAAGGCTCCGAAGGCCACATAGTCGGCGCCCTTCTCGGCGGCTTCCATGGCCAGATGGCGCGAATCATGACAGGTAACGCCGACGATGGCGTTGCGGCCGACGGCGAGTCGCGCCTCGTTATAGGACGCGTCCTCTTGGCCGATGTGGACGCCGTCGCAGGCCAGTTCGGCGGCAAGATCGGGTCGGTCATTGAGAATAAAGGCGACGCCGCGTTTTTGGACAAGCGGACGCAAAATATTCGCGGCGCGGCGCACGGCATCGTCGTCTGCGTCCTTCAGGCGAAGCTGCACCGCCGCCACGTCTCCGCCCGCCAACGCCGCCGCCATGATGTCGGCGAAGGAGTCCGGCTCAAACATGGGCGGGGTGATCAGATAAAGGCGGCAGTCGTGCGCATTCATTTCCGTTGTCCGTTTTTGAGCCACTCCCGGCAAGCCATAACGGCGTCATCTTCAAGCAAAAGGTCAAGAGCTTCTTCCTCGCCGTTATCAATGAAGGCCCCCGTTCGTGCGGCGATGTCGGCGATCTTCTTCAGAACTTCCGCCGGCGCATCGACGCTGATTCCTTTGATTCCGCAGCGCAGAGCATACAGCGCCTGACCGGGAGCCTTGCCGCAATCAAGCACCGCAGTGAACGCAACATCCGGGCAGGTTCGCGCCGCCTCGTCGATAATGCGACGGAAAACGGCGGCGCCCAGATAAGCGGCGGCGTTCGGGGCGCTTCTCAAGGTCAGGGCTACCCCCAGCTTTTCGGCGACCGCCATTGCCGCCCTGGCATGCTCAAGGTTGTGAATAATGATGGCGCGGCAGTTCATTTCCTGTCTTTTCCTTCCGCCCCAATATTGCCATATTAATAACTAAGATGTATGTAGGGAAATAGTGTGTCCATCCGCTATATATGGTATATCCATACAGCAGGCGCCTCATTATCTTCTCAAACAAAGGCAAGAGTGGCAAAACATGGCCGGTCATTCCCAATTCAAGAATATCATGCACCGCAAGGGCGTCCAGGACGCCAAGCGCGCTAAAGTCTTCTCCAAACTGATCCGCGAATTGACGACGGCCGCTAAATCCGGCCTTCCCGATCCCGAGATGAATCCACGGCTGCGTACGGCAATCGCGGCGGCCAAGACGGCCAATATGGCCAAGGACACCATGGATCGCGCCATCAAGCGCGGCGCCGGCGACGATGACGGCGTTAACTTCGATGAAGTCCGCTACGAGGGTTACGGCCCCGGCGGCGTCGCCGTCATCGTCGAGGCGTTGACCGACAATCGCAACCGCACGGCGTCGGAGGTCCGTTCCGCCTTTGCCAAACACGGCGGCAACATGGGCGAGGCCGGCAGCGTCGCCTTTATGTTCGAGCATATCGGCCTGATTGCCTATCCTGCGGCGACGGCCGACGCTAACGGCATGTTCGAGGCGGCGCTGGAGGCGGGAGCCGAAGATGTCGCGTCAACGGGTTCCGGCCATGAAATTACCTGCGCTCCCGATGATTTCAGCGCCGTCCGCGACGCCCTGGAGAAAAAGTTCGGCGCCGCCGAGTCGGCGCGGCTGGACTGGAAACCGCTGAATGTCGTCCCGGTGGAAGAAAAAGCCGCTGAAACGCTGTTCAAACTGCTTGATACGCTGGAAGACAGCGACGATGTTCAGCGCGTGGCCGCCAATTTCGAGGTCAGCGAAGAGGTAATGGAACGGCTCAGTTCATGAGATTTCTCGGCATCGACCCCGGTCTCGGCAATACCGGTTGGGGCGTCATCGACGTCGAAGGCAACCGGTTAAGCCATGTCGCCAACGGCGTTATCGGCACCGGCGCCGCCCTGCCTCTGGCCGAGCGGCTGGTGCAGATAAAACAAGGCCTGGAGCGGGTAATTGAAACCTATAACCCTTGCGAGGCGGCGGTGGAGGAAACCTTCGTCAATAACAACCCGGCTTCGACGTTGAAACTGGGACAGGCTCGCGGCGTAGCCATTCTGGTTCCCGCCGACGCCGGTATTCTTGTCGCCGAGTACACTCCAAACCGGATCAAGAAGGCGGTGGTCGGCGCCGGCCACGCCGCCAAGGAACAGATTCAGATGATGGTGCGCATCTTGTTGCCGGGTTGCGATATCGCCTCCGCTGACGCCGCCGACGCTCTGGCCGTGGCTATTTGCCATGCCCATTACAGAGAGACGGCCCGGCGCATCGCGCCGGCGGAGGTCCGCTCATGATCGCCAAGCTGACAGGTTTTATTGATTCCTCGGGCGAGGGCTGGGCCGTCGTCGATGTTTCCGGCGTCGGCTATCTGGTCTTCTGTTCAAGCCGCACCCTGGGACGGCTCATTATCGGAGACGCCGTCAGTTTGTTCGTCGAGACCCATGTGCGCGAGGATCACATTCATCTCTACGGCTTTATGGATGAAAGCGAACGCGACTGGTTCAGGCTGCTGACCACGGTGCAGGGGGTGGGGGCAAAAGTCAGTCTGGCCATTCTTTCGGCGCTCGGCCCCAATGAATTGGCCGACGCCATTGCCGTAGGCGACTGCGCCGCCGTCACCCGCGCCGCCGGCGTCGGGCCTAAACTGGCGACCAGAATCATCAGCGAACTCAAGGATAAAGCCGGCGCTATTGCTCTCGGCGCTCATGCGCGGATCGGCGGCGCAACGGCGACCGCGCCCATAGGCGGGGCCATGGCGGACGCCGTCTCGGCCCTGGTCAACCTCGGCTACGGCGTCTCCGAGGCGCATGCGGCGCTGGCCCGCGCCTGCGGCGGCCTGGGTCCGCAGCCCGCCGTCGAGGATTTGATCAGAGCCGGACTTTCCGAACTCGGCGCCGGAGAACATAGGCGATGAATGACGCCGACCGCATGGTAGCCCCCGAGCAGACGGAAAAAGACCGGATCGAGTCCTCGCTGCGGCCGCTGACGCTGGACGATTTTATCGGCCAGGAGCAGGTGCGCGGCAATCTCAAGGTCTTCATCAAGGCGGCGCGCGCTCGCGGCGAGGCCATGGATCACGCGCTGTTCTACGGGCCTCCGGGACTGGGCAAGACGACTCTGGCTCATATCGTCGCCCGCGAACTGGGCGTCGGCTATCGCGCCACTTCGGGGCCGGTCATCGTCAAGGCCGGAGATTTGGCGGCGATCCTCACCAACCTGCAACCCCGCGACGTTCTGTTTATTGACGAAATCCATCGTCTTAACCCGGCTGTCGAGGAAATCCTCTATCCGGCGATGGAGGACTTTCAGCTTGACCTGATCATCGGCGGGGGGCCGGCGGCGCGCTCGGTGCGCATCGACCTGCCGCCGTTTACCCTGATCGGCGCCACCACCCGCACCGGGCTGATCACCGGCCCGCTGAGGGAACGCTTCGGCATTCCCATGAGAATGGTTTTCTACAGCCCCGAGGAACTGAAGCGGATCATCGCCAGGGGCGCCGGTCTGCTGGGGCTTGATCTGAAACCCGAAGGCGCCGCCGAAATTTCCAGGCGCTCGCGCGGCACCCCCCGCGTCGCCGGGCGGCTGCTGCGCCGGGTGCGCGACTTCGCCGTCGTTGACGGCATTACCGAAGTCGATGCCGAGGCCGCCGACAAAGCCCTCAATCGCCTTGAAGTTGACCAATGCGGTCTGGACGCCATGGATCGGCGCTATCTCCGCTGCATCGCCGACAACTACGGCGGCGGCCCGGTGGGGGTGGAGACGCTGGCGGCGGCGTTGTCCGAACAGCGCGACACCATCGAGGAGGTGATCGAGCCTTACCTTATCCAGCAGGGGTTGCTGATGCGGACGCCGCGCGGACGCGCCCTGGCGGTTAGGGCTTACGCTCATCTGGGCCTTGCGGCCCCGTTATCGGCGGAACAGTTGAATTTGACGGCGGAGGCCGACGAATGAACGCTCATGTGTTTCCCGTACGGGTCTATTACGAGGACACCGACGCCGGCGGCATCGTCTATTACGCCAACTACCTCAAATTCGCCGAGCGGGCGCGCACCGAGATGCTGCGCGATCTGGGCGCCGAAAATTCAAAGATCATGAAAAGCGACGGCATCGTCATGGCGGTGCATCACTGCTCGGCGGATTACTTGAAACCGGCCCGTCTTGACGACATGCTGGCGGTCCATACCCGACTCGTTAAGATAGGCGGCGCTTCGCTGCATCTTGACCAGACGGTGGTCCGCGACGGAGAAGATATAGCGCGGATGAAAATTCGTCTTGTCTGCATGACTTTGGCGGGAAGCTCCGCCCGCTTGCCCGAAAATTTGAGGCTTTTGTTTAATAATTACATCAATAATGAACAGGTGTGAATGATGGAAAACAACGTAATTGACGCCGTTTCGCTCGGCGGCTCCACCGCTCTGGATTTTTCCATAATGGCCCTGTTCCTGAAGGCCGACCCCATCGTCAAATCGGTTATCGCCGTCTTGTTGCTGGCGTCGATCTGGTGTTGGGCGATCATCTTCCAGAAGATTCTGGGAATACGCCTTCTGAACGCCGGGGCCGCCAATTTCGAAACCGCTTTTTGGTCGGGCGGTTCGCTGGATGATCTGTATGACCGCATCTCCGGACAGCCGCGTGATCCCATGTCGGCGGTTTTCGTCGCCGCCATGCGCGAGTGGCGGCGCACTCCGGGAGGCGCGACAAGCGGTTCGATGGACAACAAGCGCGTCGGCGTCGGCGGTCGGGTCGAGCGGGTCATGCAGATTACCGTGACCCGCGAGATGGATCGCGCCGAGCGCCACCTGACCTTCCTCGCCACCACCGGCTCGACGGCGCCGTTCATCGGCCTGTTCGGCACGGTATGGGGCATCATGAACAGCTTCCAGGCTATCGCCCAGTCCAAGAACACTTCGCTGGTGGTGGTCGCGCCGGGCATCGCCGAGGCTTTGTTCGCCACGGCGCTGGGGCTGCTGGCGGCGATTCCGGCGGTGGTCGCCTACAATAAGATTTCCAAGGACCTGGACCGCTACGCCACCCGGCTGGACAGTTTTGCCGGAGAGTTCTCCGCCATCCTGTCGCGTCAGATGGATGAAAAGAGTTAGTCCATGTCATTTTCATCGCAAGGCGGATCGCGCCGCTACACGCAACGCAACGCTCACCGACCGATGAGCGATATCAACGTCACTCCCATGGTCGACATAATGCTCGTGCTGCTGATCATCTTTATGGTGGCGGCGCCGCTGCTTACCGTGGGGGTGACGGTGGATTTGCCCAAGACGGCGGCGTCGGCGATTCCCGGACAGGACGAACCGCTGGCTATTTCGATAAAAGCCGACGGCAGCATCCACCTTCAGGAAACCCCGGTCGAGATCGACGCCCTGGTCCCGCGTCTGAACGCCATCACCAACAACAACCCGGACCTGCGTATTTTCATCCGGGGCGACAAGGCCATCGACTACGGGCGGGTAATGCAGGTGATGGGCGTCGTCAACGCCGCCGGCTTCAAGAAGGTGGCCCTGGTGACCGAGCAGGCCGTTGTCAAAAAGAAAAAAGGAAAGTAGGCGGCGTTAATGCGCAACAGCTTCTTCTTTTCGGCGTTGCTCCATGCCGTCGTTATCGCCGTCACCTATTACGGCGTTCCGTTCCTGCGTCATCCGCCGCTGGTCATGGATACGCCGATAGCGGTCGAGGTGGTGACGATCGCCGACAAGACCAACGCGCCGCCGCCCGAGGCGCCGAAGGAGACCCCGAAAGCCAAAGAACCGCCGCCGCCGCCCGAGCCGCCGAAGGTAGTGGAAACGCCGCCGCCGCCGCCGATGCCCGCGCCGAAGCCGGAACCGGAACCGGAAGTCGCCGCCGTGCCGCCGCCGCCGGAGCCTAAACCGCAGGCGAAACCCGCGCCCTTGCCGAAAGAAGAACCCAAGCCGGCGGCGCCGCCAAAGCTCGCCGACAAAAAACCCAAGCACAAGCCCAAGCCGCCTGACCGGTTCGCTTCCGCATTGAAGGACCTGGCCAAAGAGCTTAAGAAGGCGGAGCCGGCGTCGCCCGCCAAGAAAGAGGCGGAGAAAAAGGAAGCCTTTGAAACACAAATCGCCAAAGCCCTGTCTTCCAAGCCGCGCCAACACGACCCGTCGCTGCCGGTCAGCATCAGCGAAATCGACATGGTGCGCAAACAGATCGAGAAATGCTGGAACCTGACATCGGGAGCCAAAAACGCGGAAGACCTGATTATTGAAATAAAAGTCGAAATGAACGCCGACGGCACGGTGCGCTCTGCCGATATCGTTGATAAGGGCCGTATGCAAAGAGACTCTTTTTTCAGCGCGGCGGCGGAAGGCGCCCTGAGAGCGGTCTTGAATCCAAACTGCCAACCGTTCAAGCTCTCGCCGGAAAAATATGACCAATGGAAGACAATGACGTTAAACTTCAATCCCAAGGAGATGCTTTGAATGAGATACGGCTGGATCACGGCGCTTGTTGTGCTTTCCCTCTTCAGCGGGGCGTGGCCGGCCGCCGCCGAGTTGAAAATCGACATCACTCGCGGCACGGTGGAGCCGCTGCCCATCGCCGTAGTCGATTTCTCCGGCAACACTCCTGATGACGCCCGTTTCGGCAAGGATATATCCGGCGTCATCGCCGATGACCTCGAACGTTCGGGGTTGTTCAAGCCCATCGACAAACGCGCTTTTATCCAGACCGACATGGCTCTCAATACGTTGCCGCGCTTCGGCGACTGGCGGGTGATCAACACCCAGGCTCTGGTCCAGGGAAGGGCCGCCATCGCTCCCGACGGCCGGCTGAAGATCGAGTTTCGGCTGTGGGACGTGTTCGCCGAGCGCCAGATGGTGGGACTGGTCTACTTCACCATACCCGACAACTGGCGGCGCGTCAGTCACATCATCGCCGACGCCATATACAAGCGCATCACCGGCGAAGAGGGCTATTTTGACACCCGCGTCGTCTATATCGCCGAAAGCGGCCCGGCCATCCGCCGGATCAAGCGGCTGGCGATCATGGACCAGGACGGCGAGAATCACCGCTTCCTCACCGACGGCTCGTCGCTGGTGCTGACGCCTCGTTTCTCCCCGGCCATGCAGGAGATCACCTACATGTCCTATTACGGCAACCTGCCCCGCGTTTATCTGTTTAATATCGACAACGGCCGTCAGGAGGTGCTGGGGGACTTTCCGGGCATGACCTTCGCGCCCCGTTTTTCCCCCGACGGCAAGAAGGTCATCATGAGCATGGCCAAGGACGGCAATTCCGAGATATACGTTATGAACCTCGGAACCCGCGTCGTAACCAAACTGACCAACCATTCCGCCATCGACACCTCGCCCAGCTATTCCCCCGACGGATCGCAAATAACCTTCAATTCCGACCGGGGAGGAACGCAGCAGCTATACACCATGGACGCCGACGGTCAGAATGTGCAGAGGATCAGCCACGGCGAAGGCCGCTACGCTACGCCTGTGTGGTCGCCGCGCGGCGACTTGATCGCCTTCACTAAAATGACCAAGGGACGCTTCTTCATAGGGGTGATGCGCACCGACGGCAGCGGCGAACGCCTGCTCGTCGAGGATTTTCTGGTGGAGGCGCCGACCTGGGCGCCCAACGGGCGCGTTTTGATGTTCTTCCGCCAGCAACGCATGGAGGCTAATAAAGGCGGCGGCGCCCAACTGTATTCAATTGACCTTACCGGACACAACGAGCGCGTAGTCATAACGCCGGTGGATGCCTCGGACCCGGCGTGGTCCCCCTTGATTCCCAACTAAATGACCACTTGAAAGTAAAAAAACGCTCATTTATAGATGCGATCTTGTAAATAACTCTTGGAATTTCCCATTTTTTTCTTTACGACTAAGAGTTTGAACATAAGATGATAGCTTGCACGGGCGTTCTGCCAATGCTTTCGTGTCTGTGGAGGCGGTAGCTGATCTGTTTCGGCGCCGCTGTCGTACCAGTCAAAAGTTCCGATGAGAGGGATATATAATGCGTTTTAAGTTTTTGAGCCTAATCGCGGCTGCGGCTTTAGTCTCCGCTTGCCAAACTGCACCGGATGAGAAAGCAGGTGCCACCGGCGGCGGGAGCGCCCCGGCTGCTGCAAGCGGCGCCGCCGGCGCGCCCACAAAAGGTTCGCAAGAAGATCTTACGATTTCTGCGGGCGACCGTGTCCACTTTGATTTTGATAAGTTCAATCTGGACGCTGGCGACAAAGCGACCCTGGACAAGCAGGCTGCATGGTTGAAAAAGAATGCGGCGGTCAGCATTACCGTTGAGGGCCATTGCGACGAACGCGGCACTCGTGAGTACAATCTGGCTCTGGGCGAGCGCCGCGCCAACTCCGTCAAGGACCACTTGGTGGCGGCAGGCGTCGGCGTTGCGCGCATCAAGATGATTTCCTACGGTAAGGAACGTCCTGTAGCCGTCGGTTCCAATGAGGAAGCATGGGCGCAGAATCGTCGCGCGGTAACCAAGGTTAATACCCCCGGCGGTTGATTGCCGTCGCTCTTTATCGGGGTTTTTTTTCGGCGCTTGCCTTACCGGGTTTATCCGGCGTGGGCAAGCGCCGTAATTTTGCCTAAATGAGATGCACAATGGCTGACGCCGTTTTCATTTTAGAGCGGTTTACGACCGGATTGGATCATCTGCGTTTCGATCCGGCGAGGCGATCCGCCAGGCGCGACGCGAAAAGCGATGCAAAAGCATCGGTTGAGCGGCGCAACGAAGCGGGCGCCCGCCGAATCGAAACCCGAAGGGCCGGGCGCTTTTGGGGCGTGGGTTTGTCGAAAGGCTTGCCCGTAGTGTCCGCTACGGGCTGCGCCCTTCTCCTGCCCACGACCCAAAATCGCTCCGGCGCAGGCGATTCAATCCGGTCGCAACCCGCTCTGGGGGAACAGTTATGAGATGCCGCTTTTCCAAGGGCGTGTTTGTTATCGGCATGCTGGCGACCCTGGGGGGAGCGCCGCAAGCCTCGGCGCAAAGCGGCGATGTGCAATCCCTTATCGACCGCATCAACCGCCTGGAACAGGATATCAGAACTCTCAATATCCAGCTTTCACGAGGGGGAACTCCGGGAAAGGATGCCGTGCTGTTGTCATCCGGTTCGGCCACCACCCATTTGGAAGATCGGCTGACGATATTTGAGGAGGAACTGCGCGCCGTTACCGGCAAGATCGAAGACCTTTCCTATAAAATTGATCAGGTCGGCCGGCGTCTTGATAAGATGGTCGGCGACGTTGATTATCGTCTCGGTTCACTTGAAAAATCCCGGGGAACCCCGGCGGCTCAGGACGAAGCGGCGCAAAATGACGCCGCTCAGGCCTCGGCTCCGCCGAAAGTGAGCGCCGCGCCCACGCCGCCTTCCGTGCAAACCGGCGAAGCGCCGGGGACTCTCGGCGCGAGCGGCGGGAAGGCGGCTCCGCCGGCGGCTGAAAAATCGCAGCAATCGGCATCCACGGGTAAGAGTATGCCCAAGGGCACCCCGCAGGAACGCTATGACCGCGCTTTTGATCTTCTTCGTCAGTCTAAGTATGACGACGCCGCCGCCGCCTTGCGGGAGTTCCTGGAAACCGGCGGCGACGACCCCCTGGCCGGCAATGCCAATTACTGGCTGGGCGAGACTTATTATGTGCGCGAAGACTTCAGAACCGCCGCGCAGGTTTTTATCGAGGGCTATCAGAAATACCCTAAGAGCGCCAAGGCTTCCGACACCCTTCTTAAGCTGGGCATGTCGCTGGCGAAAATCGACAAGAAGAATGAAGCCTGCACCACTTTCGCCAAATTGTTGAGCGACTTCCCCAAGATGTCCGATGCCCTCGGCAAGCGGGTGGCCAAGGAGCGTCAGGCCAACGGCTGCAAGTAGTGGCGTCTGATAATCCGGTTTCCGATGAAGACTTCAGCGCCATGATGGCGGCGGTCGGCCCCTTCGAGGCCGATCCTCATTTGGCGGTGGCGGTTTCAGGCGGAGGCGACAGCATGGCCCTCTGTTTGTTGGCCGATGCCTGGGCGCGGGCGCGGGGAGGAAAGGTCAGCGCCCTGACCGTTGACCATGGGCTGAGGCCCGAATCCGCCGTCGAGGCCGCAATGACGGGCCGTTGGCTCGGCTCACGCGGCATTGACCATCACATTCTTTGCCGGCAGGGACCTAAGCCCCTTTCAGGGATTCAGGAGGCGGCCCGCGAAGCCCGCTATGACCTTATGTGCGCATGGGCCGGCGAGGCCGGCGTACTGCATCTGCTGGTTGCCCACACCGTGGAAGACCAGGCCGAGACCTTTCTTTTGAGGCTGGAGCGGGGCAGCGGCATTGACGGCCTTTCGGCGATGGCGGCGGTGCGCGAAACCCCTTTTGTGAGATTGGTCCGTCCCCTTCTCGGCGCATCGCGGGAGCGGCTTAGAGACACCCTGAAAGTCATGGATCAGGATTGGATCGAGGACCCCGCCAACCTGGATGCGCGTTATGCCAGGACTCACCTTCGCGCCGCCGTAAGAGCCTTGGCCGGGAGGGGACTTAACCCTGAACGTTTGGCGGCAATAGCCAAGGGCATGGGGCATTTGCGCATGACCATGGAAGACGCCGTTTCCTCCTTGCTGGCGCAATGTTGCGCCATTTGCCCGGCGGGTTATGCTTATGTGGACGGGACCGTGCTGGCGAGGGCGGCGCCGGAGGCGTCATTGCGGGCGTTGGCGCGGATTCTGGGTTGTATCGGCAGGAAGGCTTATCCGCCGCGCCGGGAAAAGCTGGAATTTCTCCACGGCCTGATTATCGGGGGAACTTTTTCGTCCGCCCGCACCCTCGCCGGTTGCCGCATTTTGCCGCCGTCGGGAAAATCGGACAAGATTGTTATTTGCCGGGAAAAGCGCGGCGCCGAAATTGCCTTTAATCCGTTAAAAAGCATTTCAGGCGTAGGCTTTTTCCTTGTTTAAGCTTTTTTTGATTACTATCTCTTCGATGTGGTAAGAGTTTGACGTTTGGAATCCTCCGGGAAGGAAAAAGATTTGAACTTCAGTAAGAATTTGGCTCTGTGGGCGATTGTCGCGTTGCTGGTGTTCGCGCTGTTCAACCTGTTTCAGGGAACGGCGCCGCGAGGACCGCAGAAGCATCTGTCATTTTCGGAATTCCTGAGCAACGTCGAAAGCGGCGAAGTCCGCGACGTCAATATCCAGGGGCAGGCCGTTACCGGCCACTTCCGCGACGGCGCCGCCTTCGGCACCTTCACCCCCAATGACCCCACCATGATTCCCAACCTCACCAGGAAAGGCGTACTGATCTCGGTGACGCCGTCCGAGGACGGATCGCCCACCCTGTGGGGAGTCGTCATCTCGTGGTTCCCCATGCTGTTGCTGATCGGCGTGTGGATTTTTTTCATGCGCCAAATGCAGGGCGGCGGCGGCAAGGCCATGGGCTTCGGCAAATCAAAGGCCAAGATGCTGACCGAAAAGACCGGGCGAATCACCTTCGAGGACGTCGCCGGCATCGACGAAGCCAAGCAGGAGCTTGAGGAAATTGTCGATTTCCTCAAGGACCCGCATAAATTTCAGCGTCTCGGCGGCAAGATTCCCAAGGGATGCCTTTTGGTAGGCCCGCCGGGCACCGGCAAGACTTTGCTGGCGCGGGCCATTGCCGGAGAGGCCAACGTTCCGTTCTTTACTATTTCAGGCTCCGACTTTGTCGAGATGTTTGTCGGCGTCGGCGCCTCCCGTGTCCGCGACATGTTCGAGCAGGGCAAGAAAAACGCGCCCTGCATCATCTTTATCGACGAGCTTGACGCGGTGGGTCGTCATCGCGGCGCCGGTCTGGGCGGCGGTAACGACGAACGGGAACAGACCCTCAATCAATTGCTGGTGGAGATGGACGGTTTCGAGACCAATGAAGGCGTGATCCTGATCGCCGCCACCAATCGGCCCGACGTTCTCGATCCGGCGCTGCTCAGGCCCGGACGCTTCGACCGTCAGGTGGTGGTGCCTAATCCCGACATCATCGGCCGTGAGAAGATTCTCAAGGTCCATATGCGTAAACTGACGATGGCTCCCGACGTCAACCCCCGCACTATCGCTCGCGGCACGCCCGGTTTTTCCGGCGCCGATCTCGCCAATCTGTGCAACGAGGCGGCGCTGCTGGCGGCGCGGGCCTCCAAGCGCGTGATCACCATGTCCGACTTCGAGGCCGCCAAGGACAAGGTGATGATGGGCGCCGAACGCCGCTCGATGGTGATGAGCGAGGATGAGAAGAAACTGACCGCCTACCACGAGGCGGGCCATGCTCTGGTCGGTATTAACATGCCCAAGCACGATCCCCTGCATAAGGTGACCATTATCCCTCGCGGCCGCGCCCTCGGCGTCACCATGAACCTGCCGGAGAAGGACAGATACACCTACTCCAAAGCTGAATTGATATCGAAGCTGGCCAGCATGTTCGGAGGCCGTCTCGCCGAGGAAATCGTCTTCGGCGCCGACAACATCACCACCGGCGCCGGCAACGATATCAAACAGGCCACCGAATTGGCCCGGCGCATGGTCACCGAGTACGGCTTCAGCGAACGGCTGGGCGCCCTTCGCTACTCGGAGAATGAAGAGGAAGTCTTTCTCGGTCATTCGGTGACCCAGCGCAAGAACGTATCCGATGCCACCGCCAAGATCATTGATGAAGAAATCCGCGCCCTTATCGACAATGCCGAGAATACGGCTCGCAGGATTCTGACCGATAAACGTGAACAGCTTGAAATCATCGCCCAGGCGCTGCTGGAGCATGAAACCTTGTCCGGCGAGGAAGTGGACGCCCTGCTGAGAGGCGAGCGCATAATCCGCCCCGATGAAAGAGACATGCCCCCGGAAGGCATGCGCAAAGCCTCCGTGCCGACCAGCGGCAAGGTCAAGAGCGTCCCTCCGCCGGGACTCGATCCCGAACCACAGATCGGATAATGATTCGTTATTCCTTTGCCGGCCTGACGCTTGAGCCGAAGCGTCCGCTGGCGATGGGGGTGATCAACGTGACGCCGGACAGTTTCTCCGACGGCGGCGAAGCGTTTCGTCATGAGGCCGCCATTGCCCGAGGCCGGGAGATGATTAAAGACGGGGCAAGCATTCTCGACATCGGCGGCGAGTCCACCCGTCCCGGCGCGGTGCCGGTTTCTGTTGAACAGGAACTTGACCGGGTAATTCCGGTGATCGGCGCTTTGGCCGGTCAGGGGGCGGTTATTTCCATCGACACCCGCAAGGCCGAAGTCATGGAAGCGGCGCTGAAAGCCGGCGCCGATATCATTAACGACATCACCGCGCTCGGCGGCGATGCGCGCTCCTTGGCGACGGCGGCGGCCGGCAATGCTTCGGTGATCCTGATGCATATGCAGGGCGAACCCGGCCATATGCAGGATGATCCCCGCTATCAGGACGCGCCTCGGGAAATCATGGAATATCTGGCGGGCCGCATCGCCGTCTGCGAGGCGGCGGGGATAAAGCGGAGCCGCATCGCCGTCGATCCCGGTATCGGTTTCGGCAAGACCGCCCGCCACAACATGGAAATCCTCAACCGCCTGGACGAGTTTAGCCGACTGGGCTGTGCGCTGGTTCTCGGCGTTTCGCGCAAGAGATTCATCGCCGCCCTCAGCCGTAACGAGCCTCCCGAGGCGCGTCTCGCCGGTTCCCTGGCGGCGGCGCTGGCCGGGGCGGAGCGCGGCGTTCATATCCTGCGCGTCCACGACGTTGCCGAGACCATGCAGGCGCTTAAGGTGTGGCGGGCGATAGCGGACGGCGGGCCCTGAAAAAATAGGAAATAAAAAGTTAGTCACATCCGATTATATTCGGCGCTAAACTGACCATCCGCTTATGGAGATGATATGGCACGCAAATTGTTCGGCACCGACGGAATTCGCGGCGAGGCCAACAGGGAGCCGATAACCGCCGAGACCGCCCTCAAGGTAGGCATGGCGGCGGCCCTGCAATTCACTCGCGGCGACCATCAGCACCGGGTGGTCATCGGCAAGGACACCCGTTTGTCCGGCTACATGATCGAGCCGGCTTTGACCTCCGGGTTTATCTCCATGGGCATGGACGTGATTTTGGTCGGGCCGATGCCGACGCCGGCCGTCGCCATGCTGACAACCAGCCTGAGGGCCGATCTCGGAGTGATGATCTCGGCCTCCCACAACCCCTATCAGGATAACGGCATCAAGTTGTTCGGCCCCGATTCCTACAAGCTGTCGGACGAGGCGGAAGCCGAGATCGAAGGGCGCATCGACAACGGCCTCAGCGGCGAGTTGGCGGCTCCCGACAAGCTGGGCAAGGCGATGCGCCTGGATGACGCCCAGGGGCGCTATACCGAGTACGTCAAGCAGACCTTTCCCAAGGGACGGCGGCTGGACGGCCTCAAGGTGGTTATTGATTGCGCCAACGGCGCCGCCTACAAGGTGGCCCCCGAGGTGCTGTGGGAGCTGGGCGCCGAGGTGATCTCCATCGGCGTCAATCCCGACGGCTTCAATATCAACAAAGGCTGCGGCTCCACCTGCACCGAAACCATGCAGGCCGCCGTCGTCGCCCACAACGCCGACCTCGGCATTTCCCTGGACGGCGACGCCGACAGGGTGCTGATCGCCGACAATGAAGGCAAGCTGATCGACGGCGATCAGATCATGGCTCAGGTCGCCCTTCACTGGCAGGCCGACGGGCGGCTCAAAGGCGGCGGCGTAGTCGCCACCGTCATGTCCAATCTGGGACTGGAACGCTGCCTGGAAAAAGCCGGCCTGTGTTTGATCCGCACGCCGGTGGGCGACCGCTATGTGCTTGAGCATATGCGTCGGCACGGGTTCAACCTGGGCGGCGAGCAATCCGGGCATGTCATCCTCGGCGACTACAGCACCACCGGCGACGGCCTGATCGCGGCGTTGCAGGTGCTGGCGGTGCTGGTTCAGTCGGGACGCCCGGCCGGCGAGGTCTGCCGCGTCTTTACGCCCTTGCCCCAATTGTTAAAGAACGTCCGCTACAACGGCGGCAAGCCGCTGGAACAGGCCGCCGTCAAGAAAGCCGTCGCCGCCGCCGAGAAACGCCTCAAGGGAACCGGGCGGCTGCTTATCCGCCCCTCGGGAACCGAGAACCTGATCAGGGTCATGGCCGAAGACGAGAACGAGAATCTGGTGGCCGAGGTGGTCAACGACATTTGCGCCGTCATCGAACAGAACAACCATTGAAAGGCCGCGTTCTGATCATAGCCGGCTCGGATTCCGGCGGCGGGGCGGGCATCCAGGCCGACATCAAGACGGTTACCGCGCTCGGCGCTTTCGCCATGACGGCGGTGACGGCGCTTACCGCCCAGAACACCAGGGGCGTCTCCGCCATCCATGATGTTCCCGCCGCCTTCGTCGTTGACCAGATGAGAGCCGTGCTTTCCGACATCGGCGCCGACAGCGTCAAGACAGGCATGTTGCACCGCGCCGATATTATCGAGGCGATCGCCGACGCGCTGGAGGCCGAATGTTCCCGCATCCCCATCGTCATCGACCCGGTGATGACGGCCAAGGGCGGCCACGCCTTGCTGGAGGAGCAGGCCGTGCGCGCGCTCAAATCGCGCCTGCTTCCCCTGGCCGGCGTGCTGACTCCCAACATTCCCGAAGCCGAGGCCTTGACCGGCATGAAGATTAACAATCACGATGACGCCCGCCGGGCGATCCGTTTACTGGCCGCCCTCGGCCCCCGAGCGGTGCTGCTGAAAGGCGGACATCTGGCCGGAGACATGATCATCGACCTGCTGCTTGCCGACGGCGAACTCCACGTCTTTGAAGACCCCAGAATCAATACCCGAAACACTCACGGCACAGGCTGCACCCTGGCCTCCGCCGTCGCCGCCGGTCTGGCTCAGGGAAAGACGGTCAAGGACGCGGTAAAGACGGCCCGCGCCTATGTGCAAGAAGCCATCCGCACGGCCCCCGGCCTCGGCGGCGGCCACGGCCCCCTGAACCACGCCCACACGGTGAAGCCTTTTACCGGGTAGTCGGTTCCAATTGATCGGGATATGATTTAGTAACGGCATTCGGAAATAGGGAAACTGTTTTATGGATCGAATACGCATCCGTGGCGGCGTTCCGCTTAAGGGAGTCATTCACATCGGCGGCGCCAAGAACGCGGCGTTGCCGCTGATGGCGGCCTGCCTGCTGACGGATCAGACGCTGACGCTGGCCAACCTGCCGCATCTGGCGGATATCGCCACCATGACCCATTTGCTGGCGGAGCTTGGGGTAAAGGTCAGCATGAACGGCGCGGCGTTAAACGGCGGTCCCGCCGGGCGCGTTTGCAACTTCACCGCCGCCGATATCTCGGGAACCACGGCGCCGTATGAGCTTGTGCGCAAGATGCGGGCCTCGGTGCTGGTGCTGGGGCCGCTGCTGGCGCGTTATGGCCATGCCCGCGTTTCCTTGCCGGGAGGCTGCGCCATCGGCACCCGGCCCATTGATCTGCACCTTAAGGCCCTGGCCCGGCTCGGCGCCGAGATTGAATTGAAGGAAGGCTATATCACCGCCTCTGCCCCCGACGGCCTGAAAGGCGCTCATGTGGTTTTCCCCATGGTCACGGTGGGCGGCACCGAGAATCTGCTGATGGCGGCGTCTCTGGCCGAAGGCGAGACTGTTCTTTCCAACGCGGCGCGGGAGCCGGAGGTGGCGGATTTGGCCCGCTGTCTGGTCGCCATGGGCGCCGATATCGAGGGCATCGGCGCCGACACTATCCGCATCAGAGGCGTTGAGCGTCTGCACGGCGCCGAACATACGGTAGTGGGCGACCGCATCGAAACCGGAACCTATGCCGTGGCGGCGGCCCTTACCGGCGGCGATCTGGAGCTGATCGGCGGCCGCCTTGATCTGATCGAGGCGGTGGCGAACACCATGGTCCAGGCCGGCGCCGAGATCGCCGCAACCGAAGGCGGATTGCGCGTCTCGCGCACCAACGGCGCCTTGAAGGGCGTCGATATCATGACCGAGCCTTTTCCCGGCTTCCCGACCGACATGCAGGCCCAGCTTATGGTGCTGATGGCCGTCGCCGACGGCGCTTCGATGATTACCGAAACCATTTTTGAAAACCGCTTCATGCATGTGCCGGAACTGTGCCGCATGGGCGCCAACATCAATGTCCACGGGGCCTCGGCCATTGTTCGCGGGGTAGGGGCGCTTTGCGGCGCCCAGGTGATGGCCACCGACCTGCGCGCTTCCGTGTCGCTGGTGCTGGCGGGGCTGGCGGCCGAGGGCGAGACCGTGGTCAACCGCGTCTATCACCTGGATCGCGGCTATGAGCGGCTTGAGGAAAAGATGTCCGCCTGCGGCGCAAAAATCGAACGCATCAAGGGCTGAGATGATAGCAAGACTGCTGCTGACGTCGGCATTCATCGGCGTCGTCATGGCCTCAAACGCCTTGGCCCTGAATTTCAAAACGGAACTGGTGGTGAAACACCGGGGCATCGTGCTGGCCGCCGTGCCTGCCGACCCCGAAGGCGACTACGACACCAAACCCCTCGGCCTGAAGGAGGGCCTTGAAAATATAGCCAAGGCGCTGGATATCATTTACGCCAAATCGCCGTTCAGCGCCTCCATGCTGGAAACCCTGAAGCAGAACGGCGAGGTCATCCTGGTTTACAACCCCGATCACGAGGCGGGAAAAAAGGATGTTTTCGCCCTGGCCACGTTTTACCCGAGCTTTTTCAAGAAAAACGGCGAGAACGGAAAATCCAACCAGTTCCTGGCGGCGATCGGACCCCATGCCGTCAAATGGCCGGCGGAAGAGCTGGCGATGATCATCGTTCATGAACTGGTCGGCCACGGAATTCAACACCTGAACGGGCGGCTGGATTACGTCCGCGTGCTGGACCTTGAGTGCGCCGCCAATCTTTACAGCGAGAACTTCTACCAGGACCTGGGGATCGATAAAAAATCCAAGGATGTGGTTAATTTCCGCAAGGGACTGGAGGAGCGCTGGTGCTCTGATTTCAAAACATACATGCGGCAAAAGACCCCGTCGCAAATGGCGTTGTGGGACGTTATTGATCCCGACGTGCCCAAGCTGCTGGATATCTTTGACGCCTATGCCGACGATCTGCGCAAGACGGGGGTCTCCGGGAAGGCGATTGACGCCGCCAAGAAGCTGCACCGGGAAGAAAAACGCAAAGCGCAAGGCAACGGGCATGCCGAGTGATCGGCATGCCCGAGCCTATTCAAGAACGGCTATTGTCCGGTTGGCCGGGAATCAGTCGAGGGCGACCAGATTCTCCGCAGAACTCTTGCCCTTGTCGCCGGGGACGAGTTCGTACTCGACCTTTTGTCCTTCCCGAAGAGTGGTAAGTCCGGCCTTTTGAACGGCAGAGATATGGACGAAGGCGTCCTTATCGCCGCTTTCAGGCTCAATGAAACCGAAACCCTTGGTGGGGTTGAACCATTTAACAGTACCAGTTGGCATATCGTATTCTCTCTTATAAAAAGTAGTCCGCAGAGCGGCAGGTTGGTCACTAGAAGGTCATTCTCTTAGCATATAATTTACAAGAGTCATACGAAATATACCGTATCCCTTTATAATGTGTTTGCTGGCAGAGCGCGGCGAAACATTATAGAACCTATCCACCTTCCCGGTTAAAGGGTGTGTCGATGCCCAAAATTCTTGATGTTCTTGATCCCGGCTTTCACGCCGGACTGAAGAATATGCTCGCCGCCAGGCGCGAGGCGGACGAAGATATCGGCGAGGCGGTGAGGTCGATCATTGCCGACGTCAGGGAAAACGGCGACGAGGCGTTGATCGCCTTGACCGCGCGTTTTGACGGCTTTGCGCCGACGGCCCGGTCATTGCGCGTCACCGCTGAAGAACTGGAGCAGGCCGCCGAAAAATGCGAGCCGGGAACGATTGAAGCGCTGAAAATAGCGGCGGCGCGAATTGCCGACTTTCATCGCCGCCAGCTTCCAGAAGACATGGACTACGTTGACGACCAGGGAGTCAGGCTGGGACTGCGCTGGAAGCCGATGTCTTCGGTGGGGATTTATGTTCCCGGCGGCGCCGCCGCCTATCCGTCGTCGGTGCTGATGAACGCCATTCCCGCCAGGACGGCCGGCGTGGAGCGTCTGGCCATGGCGACGCCGACGCCCGGCGGCGTTCACAATCCGCTGGTGCTGGCCGCCGCTCATCTGGCCGGGGTTGACGAAGTCTACAGCGTCGGCGGCGCCCAGGCGATAGCGGCGCTGGCCTACGGCACGAAAACCATTCCCGCCGTTCATATGATCGCCGGCCCCGGCAACGCCTATGTGACGGAGGCCAAGCGTCAGATGTTCGGGATCGTCGGCATCGACATGATCGCCGGCCCCTCGGAGATTCTGGTCGTCGCCGACAATCTTAACGATCCGGCGTGGATTGCCGCCGACCTTCTCTCCCAGGCCGAGCATGACGCCGCCTCGCAATCAATCCTGGTAAGCGATGACAGGGGCTTTGCCGACAGGGTGTGCGGCGAAGTGGAGAGGCTGCTTGCAAAATTGCCGAGGGCCTCCATCGCCGGCGCAAGCTGGCGCGATCATGGGTGCGTCATCATCGTCAACAGCTTTACCGATATAGCGCCGATTATCGACCTCATCGCTCCCGAGCATCTGGAGCTGGCCATCGACGACGCCGATGAACTGGCCGCCAGGCTCCGCCACGCCGGAGCCGTTTTCCTCGGGCGCTATACGCCCGAGGCCATCGGCGATTACATGGCCGGACCCAGCCATGTGCTGCCGACGGCGCGCAGCGCCCGCTTTTCATCCGGTCTCGGCGTTCTTACCTTCATGAAGCGCAGTTCCCTGATCGGCTGTGACGCGGAAAGCCTGGCGGCAATCGGCCCTTACGCGGCAACCCTGGCCGAGGCCGAGGGACTGGACGCCCACGCCATGTCCGTGGCCCTGAGGCTGGACCGGAACCGCCGGTAACAGGGCGGAGAAATCCCGATGAGCGCCGCGCCCAAAACCCAAAGGATCGCCGGCCTCTTTCTTGACGAGCGCAACGTCGTGCGGCGAAGCCCCCAGATCGAGCATGAGCGCAAGGTGGCCATCCATGATCTTATGGAAGAAAATACTTTCGTTCCCGTCGGCGATTTTGAAGGCCCGTATAACCTGCATCTCGGCATTGAGGAAAACCGCCTGCTTTTCGATGTCCGCGACAAGGACGACAACGGGTTGGTCTGTTTTACCCTGTCCCTCGGATCGCTACGCTCCCTGATCAAGGACTATTTCATCGTCTGCGAGAGCTACTTCAGCGCCATCAAGACGCTAAGCCCGTCACGGATCGAGGCTATCGACATGGGGCGGCGCGGCCTGCACGACGAGGGCGGCGAAATCCTGCGCGAAAGACTGATCGGCAAGGCCGTTATCGACGGCGACACGGCGCGTCGTTTGTTCACGTTGATCTGCGTGCTGCATATTCGGAGCGCGTGAATGAGCGGCCTTCCCTCCGCCGTGTTGTTCGCCTGCACCATGAACTCGGTGCGCTCGCCGATGGCCGAAGGCATTCTCAAGCATCTGCACGGCGGTAAAATCTACGTTGATTCGGCGGGAGTGCGCCAGGGCGAGATTGACGGTTTTGCCATCTCCGTGATGAAGGAAATCGGCGTTGACCTCTCCGCCCATCGCTCCAAGACCTTCGACGATCTGGAGGACGCCTTCTTTGATATCGTCATTTCCCTGTCGCCCGAGGCACAGCACAAGGCGGTTGATATGACCAGGGTCATGGCCTGCGACGTGGAGTTATGGAACACCTTTGATCCCTCGATCATTGAAGGCGACCGCGACGCCATGCTTGATGCTTACCGCAAGGTGCGCGACGAATTGACGAGTCGCATCAAGGCGTTTTTTATCGAGAAGTGACGATCAGTAATACCAAAGGTCATTAACGGTGACTCGAAACGAATTTCATTGAATCGATTTTGTCATGCACGGGCTTGACCCGTGCATCTACGTCTTTCTTGTATGAAAACGGCGCGAGGATAAAGACGTGGATGGCCGGATCAAGTCCGGCCATGACGACTTTGCGTGTGTGTCAATGACCGTTGATATAACCTCCCTTTATGAAGGGGAGGCCGGGAGAGGTTAGCTCTTTGATCTTCCACGAAAAACCCCGCCGCCGTTGCCTATGAGCGACGGGTAGGCATAGCTACCCTAAAGGGCGGGGCGCATCCCGCCCTAAAGAGACCGATCCGCTCCCCTAGCGGGTGTTCCCAACGCCGCCGGCTAAAACCATCCTGTTAAATCTCGGTCACTTCGTTGGAATGGGGCGCTCCCTTGAAGAAACTCAAGTACTACCCCGGTTGCACGCTGAAAAATCAGGCGAAGAATTTCGAGGATTCAACCATATCCTCGATGAAGCATCTCGGAGTGGAAGTCGAGGAGCTTGACCGCTGGAACTGTTGCGGCACGGTTTTTTCCCTGACCTCTGATGATCTGATGCGCCATCTCGCTCCGGTGCGCAACATGATCCGGGCGAAGGAGGCGAACGCCTCGGAATTCATGACCACCTGCTCGATGTGCTACAACACCCTCAAGCGGGCCAATCTGCATGTCAAGGCCAATCCCGACGTCCTGAAAAGGATGAATGATTTCATGTACGACGAAAAGGTGGATTACGAGGGCGACGTGGAAGTCCTCCACCTGATGGAGTACCTGCGCGACAAGATCGGCTTTGCCGGCATCGCCGAAAAAGTAAAGAAGCCCCTGAAGGGCCTCAAGGTGGCCAGCTATTACGGCTGCCTGTTGGTGCGCCCCAAGGAAGTAGCTTTCGATAATGTGGAAAGCCCGGTTTTCCTTGATGATTTGATCGCCGCCCTCGGCGCCGAGCCGGTTGACTTCCCGCACAAGACCGAATGCTGCGGAGCCTATCAAACCGTGGACAAGCCGGAAATCGTCGCCGACCAGACATACAAGATCATCAAGGCGGCAAGGGCCAAGGGCGCCGATGTCATCGCCGTAAGCTGTCCCCTTTGCGCCTTTAACCTGGATACACGCCAGGATGACGCGGCGAAGAAATATCCGGACTTCAGGAATATTCCGATAATTTACTTTACTCAGCTTATGGCCATAGCCTTTGATTGCCCCGAAGCCGAATTGGGATTGAACATGCATCATATCGCCCCTAATTCCATATTGACCGACAAGGGGCTTCTCTAAGGAGATAACGATGTTTTTCGGCAAACTCAAAAGGGCGAAAGGCGCCGTCCACATCAACAAGAGTTGGTGCAAGGGCTGCGGTTTCTGCGTCAAGTATTGCCCGGAGAATGTCCTTGAAATGTCAGCCGGTTATAATGCAAAGGGCTATCACCCTCCTTTCGTCAAGGACGCGGCGGCCTGCAACAATTGCCGGTTCTGCGAGGTGATCTGTCCTGAATTTTCTATTTTTGTCACTCCCGACGATGATGAGGAGGAGTTATAGTGCGTAAAATCGCCGCCGATCCCAAAGGTGTCAGCACCGGAATTCATTTTCTTGACGGCGACCACGCCATCGCGGAAGGCGCTCTCGCCGCCGGTTGCCGTTTTTTCGCGGGTTATCCTATAACGCCGTCAACCGAAACCGCTGAATATTTCGCCGAACGCGCTCCGGCTGTCGGCGGCCTTTTCATCCAGATGGAAGACGAAATAGCCTCCCTGGCCGCCAATATCGGCGCGGTGTGGGGCGGAGCCAAGGTGATGACCGTCACCTCCGGCCCCGGCTTTTCGCTGATGATGGAAAACATCGGTCTGGCGGTGATGATGGAAACGCCTATGGTTATCGCCAACGTCCAGCGCGCCGGCCCCTCCACCGGGCTGCCTACCTATGTCGCCCAGCAGGACATGATGCAGGTGCGTTGGGGATCGCACGGCGATTACCGCATCATCGCGCTCTGTCCCGACTCGCCCCAGGAGTGTTTCGATCTGACCGTCGTCGCCTTCAATCTGTCGGAGACCTACCGCGTTCCGGTGTTCGTAATGATCGACGAGTGCATCGGGCATATGCATGAAAAAGTGGTTATCCCCGAGGCCAAGGATATCGAGTTGCTGGACAGACGTTGGTACGACGGCCCCAAGGGAGAGTACAAACCCTACAAGCTCGGCCCGGACGGCATTGCCCCCATGGCCAAGGCCGGGGACGGCCACTTTTTCCACTCAACCGGCCTGACCCATGACGAGCGCGGCTATCCCGCCCTCACCGTGGCCCGGCAAAAAATATGCGTTCCCCACCTGATCGACAAGATCGAAAGCAACGCCGACAAGATCATTATGCTGGATGAAAACGGCGTCGATGACGCCGAAGTCGTCGTCATGTCCTACGGGATTTCCTCCAGGGTGGCGGTCAGGGCCGTTCAACTGGCGAGAGAGGCCGGCGTCAAGGTCGGCTCGATCCGGCTGATTACCGCCTGGCCGTTCCCCGAGCAAAGAGTCAGGGACGTCGCCGGGAAGGTCAAGGCCATCGTCTTCCCCGAAATCAATATGGGACAAATGGTTCTGGAAGCCGAGCGCTGCGCCGGCGGTCAATGCAAGGTGGTGCGCGTTTCCCACCCCGGCGGCGACGTCCACGATCCGAACGACATTCTGGCCGCCATCAAGGAGGCAAGCAAATGACCGAAGATTACAAATACGCCGACGAAAGCAAATATGCCGAACAAAACCCCATGGCTAACTTCCTGCGCATGGAGAGGATGCCTCACATCTGGTGTCCCGGCTGCGGGATCGGCACGGTCGTCACCGCTTTTGCCGAGGCCGTCAAGAAAAGCGGCATCAACATGGAAAAGCTGGCCGTGGTCTCGGGCATCGGCTGCACGGGCCGAGTCGCCGGCTATGTAAATCTCGACTCGTTTCACTCCACTCATGGCCGCGCCATTCCCTTCGCCACCGGCCTCAAGCTGGCCAATCCCGAGCTTAAGGTGGTGGTCTTCAGCGGCGACGGCGATCTTATGGGCATCGGCGGCAATCACTTCATCCACGCCGCCAGACGCAACATGGACCTCATCGTCATCTGCGTGAACAATTTTACCTACGGCATGACCGGAGGCCAGGTGACGCCGACCACGCCGATCGGCGCCAGCGCCTCCACGGCGCCTCACGGCAACTTCGAGAACGCCTTCAGCCTGCCGTTGCTGGCCGACGCCTGCGGCGCGACTTATGTGGCGCGCTGGACATCGCTTCACGCCAAGAACATCACCACGTCAATCCAGGAAGCCTTCAAAAAGAAGGGCCTGTCCTTTATCGAGGTAATCACGCCGTGCACCACTTTGTATGCGCGCCGCAACCGTCTCGGCGACGGCCTGGATGTCTTGCAGTACTACCATGACAAGTCCGAGATCCGGCACGGCGCCGACACCCGCACCGTCGATATCGCCTATCAGGACAAGATTATTATGGGCAAGTTCGTTGACAAGGAAAAACCGACGTTCATGGACGCGATGAACACCCAGTTCAGCACCGTCCTCGGCGACGATTACCAGCTCTATGGCAAGACCGGGTGTGAAGGGGATTGCGGAGAATGAGTGAAATCAGATTTTCAGGATTCGGCGGGCAGGGCATCGTTCGTTGCGCCTTGATCGCCGGCAAGGCGGCGAACATTTTCGACAACAAGTTCGCCACCATGACCCAAAGCTTCGGACCCGAGGCTCGCGGCGGCGCCTGCGCCTCGCAATTGGTGGTCTCCGATCAGCGCATCGCCTATCCCTATGTGACCAGGGCGGACGTACTGGTCTCACTGTCGCAGGAAGCCTACGACAAGTACGAGCCGCAAATGAGCGATACAGGCATCCTTATCGTTGACAACGATCTGGTTAAAACCAGGCCGGCCCGCGCCGATATCACGATGTACGCCGTTCCGGCGACCCGCTTCGCCGAGGAATTGGGCAACCGCCTTTTCACCAATCTGGTGACTCTCGGATTCTTTACCGCGATCACCGGCGTGATATCGCCCGAGGCCATGAAAAAAGCGCTGCCCGGTCTGGTTCCCGAACGGTTCATCTCGCATAACATCAAGGCGTTCGACAGGGGCTATGACCACGGCAAAGAGCTTCTCGCCGAAGGAAAGAAAAAGGGAAAGAAGTAGCGTGGCCGAATTTATGGTCATGGTAAATCTTGAGGCAACGGGATGACAAAACGCACCGGAGTTTTCGTTTGTCACTGCGGCACCAACATTGCCGCGACCGTCGACGTCAGGAAATTGGCCAAGGAGATGGGCAAGGAAACGGACGTAGTCTTCTCCGAGGACTATCTCTACATGTGCTCCGAACCCGGTCAGGCCACGGTCATCAACGCCATCAGGGATAACGCCCTGGACAGCGTCGTCGTCGCCTGCTGTTCCCCGAATCTCCATGAAAAGACCTTCCGTGACGTTACCGAGCTGTCCGGCCTCAACAAGTTCCAGTGCGAGATCGCCAACATCCGCGAACAGTGCAGTTGGGTTCACAAGAACAAGGCCGAAGGCACCGAGAAGGCCATCAAGATAACGAGAAGCGCCGTCAAAAGGGTCAGTCGCAACGAATCGCTGACTCCGTCTCGGGTGTCCGTCACCCGCAAGGTGCTGGTGGTCGGCGGCGGCATCGCCGGCATCCAGGCGTCGCTGGACATGGCGGCAAGCGGTCTCGAAGTGATCCTGGTCGAGAAAGAACCGACCATCGGCGGCAACATGCTCAAGCTGTCCGAGACCTTTCCGACGCTTGACTGTTCCCAGTGCATTCTTTCGCCGAAGATGGTCGAGGTTTCCAAGAACAAGCGGATCAAGTTGCTGGTTAAGAGCGAGGTGCAGCACGTCTCCGGCTTCGTCGGCAACTTCAAGGTCAAAATTCTCAAGAAACCGACCTATGTGAATGCCGAGATGTGCAAGCTCTGTGATCAATGCACGGCGGTTTGCCCGGTGGTGGTCGCCAACGAGTACGACCTGGGGCTGACCGGGCGTCGCGCCATTTTCATTCCCTTCGCCCAATCGATACCGGCAACTTACTACCTGGACGAGGAAACCTGCCTCGGCCTTAACCCCATCATCTGCGGCAAATGCGCCGAACCTGACGTCTGCGAGCCGCAAGCCATCAATTACGACATGAGGCCGGAGATTATCGAGGAAGACGTCGGCGCCATAGTCGTCGCCACCGGCTTCGAGCTTTACGGCAAGGAACATCTGGCCGAATACGGTTACGGCAAATACCCGGACGTGCTCGACGGACTTCAGTTTGAAAGGCTGTGTTCGGCGTCGGGGGCCACCGGCGGCCATATCCTGAGGCCTTCGGATCACCGGGTTCCCAAGCAGATCGTCTTTATTCAGTGCGTCGGCTCACGCGACCCCGACAAGCATTGCTCGTACTGCTCGAAGGTCTGCTGCATGTACACGGCCAAGCACGCCATGCTGTACAAGCATCACGTTCCCGACGGCAAGGCGTACATCTTTTATATCGACATCCGCTCCGGCGGAAAGGGCTACGAGGAGTTCATTCAGCGGGCCATTGATAATGATCATGTCATGTACCTGCGCGGCAAGGTGTCGGACCTGTACGAGGAAGAAGGCAAGATCAAGGTCAGGGGCGTCGATACCCTGTCCGGGCAAATGATCGAGATCGACGCCGACATGGTGGTGCTGGCGGTGGCCATGGTTCCGACCAAGGGAACCAAAGAGATGGCCAAGATACTAAAGATCGGCATCGACAAGGACGGCTTCCTCGCCGAGTCTCACCCCAAGCTCAAGCCGGTGGAGAGCGTTACCGCCGGGGTGTTCCTCGCCGGCGCCGGCCAGTCGCCCAAGGACATCCCCGAGACCGTGGCCCAGGCCAGCGCCGCCGCCGGCAAGGTGATGATCTTGCTGTCACAGGAAACATTGGAGACGGACCCTTCGGTGGCCCGCGTCACTCTCGATCTTTGCACAGGCTGCGCCATGTGCGTCCAGGCCTGTCCCTTTGAGGCCATCGGCATCGTCGCCGGCAAGGCCAAGGTCAACGAGGTCTTGTGTGAAGGATGCGGCACCTGCACGGCCACCTGCCTGCGCGCCGCCATCGAGGTCAAGAACAACACGCCCTTGCAGATTTACGATATGATCAGCGCGGCGCTGGGAGGGTAACAGGTGTCGAACACGTCACAACAATCCACAACGGCAAAGGGCTTCGAGCCTAGAATTGTCGCTTTCCTGTGCAAGTGGTGCTCTTCCGCAGGAAGCGACCTTGCCGGCGTTTCGCGCATGGAGTACCCCGCCAACGTGGTGCCGATCAAGGTCATGTGTTCGGGCAGCGTATCGCCGATCTATATCCTGTCCGCCTTCAACAAAGGCGCCGACGGCGTTCTGGTTTCCGGCTGCCATCCGGGCGACTGCCACTACATCAAGGGCAATTACTACGCACGGCGTAAAATCTACCTGCTGCAAAAGCTTATCGAGTTTATCGGCGTCGAGCCGGAGCGCTTCCAGATGTCCTGGATTTCCGCCGCCGAGGGCGCGAAGTACGCCGAAGTTGTCACCAACTTCACCAATGTCATCAGGCCGCTCGGCCCCCAGAAAAAACTGAAGGTTGATCGCTGATGGTGAACCTGGAAGACCTTAAAAGCCATGTTGCGCGACTTCTGGAAAAGGGAGAGGTCAGCTATGTCCTCGGTTTTCAGAAGGGCACGGCGACATTCATGGCGGTCCCCGCCTTCATTGCCGAGGCCGAGGACGCCGGCGATCTGGTCTGGGACCCCACATGCGTACACAATCTTTCTCTCTACCTGACCGCCGAGAGGAAAATTCAGGCGACCAAGAAGCAAACCGCCGGCAAGCCCATCGGCATTGTTTGCAAGGGCTGTGATTCCCGCTCCGTCGTCGTCCTGCTTCAGGAGAGCTATCTCAAGCGCGAAAACGTCCACATCATCGGCGTTTCCTGCGAGGGCAACGGCGTACTCGACGAGAAGAAACTAAAGAGGTTTCTCAAGGGCAAGACGCCGCTTAACGCCGAGTTCGACGGCGCCGATCATTACCTGATCGCCACCAGGGACGGGGATGTCAAGGTTCCGGCCAAGGAGGTTCTCGCCGACCGCTGTCTCGAATGTAAAGACCCTTTCCCCGCCGAGAACAATGTCGTCTTCGGCGAAAGGGTCAGCGGCGGCCGGCTGCCTCCCTTCACTTCGCTGGACGCCATGGAGGCCGCCGCCGTCGGCGACAAGTGGAACTTCTGGAAAGAGAAGCTGGACAGTTGTCTGCGCTGTTACGCCTGCCGCTCGGTATGCCCCATGTGCTACTGCGAGGAATGCGTGGTTGACAGCATAACCTTTATGGTGACGCCGACTACTTCCCCCGATCAGAAGGCCAACCGCGTCAGATGGATCGAGAGGTCCAACTCCACCTCCGAGAACTTCGGCTATCACCTGGTCAGGGCTATCCACCTTGCCGGACGCTGCATCGATTGCGGCGAGTGCGAGAGGGTTTGTCCGGTGCATATTCCGGTTCGTCTGCTGAACAAGAAGATGGAGAAGGAAGCGTTCAATATGTTCAGCTACGAACCGGGCCGGGATGTGAATCAGCCATCCCTGGTTTCCTCTTTCAGGGATGAAGACCCCGACGGTCACATTTTATAACGCCATGGAAAAAATACTTAAAAAAGCAAGCTTGCAGGAATGGGTGGCCAAACTGGATTCCCATGACGTTTACATGCCGGCGTTCGTTGACGATAACTGGAATTATGTGGTTATCGACGACGCCAAGGCCGCCGGGTTGGACTTCGCCAAGACCATTCATTCGCCCAAGAACATCGTTTTCCCGCAACGCGAGGTGATGTTCACCTTCGAGCAGGAAAAGGGCGGGGCGCCGGTAATTGCCCAGACGATTCCCGACCCCAGGCCGTTTGTCGTTTTCGGCGTCAGGTCGTGCGACGCCAAGGGGCTGACCCTGACCGATATCGTTTTCTCCAAGGAATACGAAGACCCCTACTACTGGGCGCGACGCAACAAGGGAGTGTTCGTCGGACTGTCCTGCAACGAGCCGCCGGATCGGACCTGCTTTTGCGTATCCACGGGCGGCTCGCCTCACGGCGAGGACGGCCTGGATATTCAAATGACCGAGTTGGCCGACAGCTATTACGTCAAGTCCTTCACCGACAAGGGCAAACGGATTGTCGAACTGGGCGGCTCGTTGTTCAGCGCCGCCGCCGCCAAGGACAAAAATGAACTGGAAAAGGTTCACGCCGCGTCCATGACGCATCAGCAGCGCCCGATCAACAATCTTGCCGGCGCGCCCGCCAAGCTGAAAGACATGTTTACGGCGCCCTTCTGGGATGAAAAGTCGAAAGCCTGCATCCAGTGCGGCATCTGCACCTTCCTGTGTCCGACCTGCCACTGCTTTGACATGAACGACGAGGTGTCAAGTTCGGCGCCGCTCAAGGGCGAACGGGTCAGAACCTGGGACACCTGCCAGTTCCCCGATTTCACCATGCATTCCTCCGGCCACAATCCCCGGCCCGACAATGCCTCCCGCCTGCGCCAGAGGGTGTGCCACAAGTTTCAGTACTTCTTTGAAAATCACGGTGTTCATCAATGCACAGGCTGCGGCAGGTGCGTCGCCAAATGCCCGGTGGGAATTGACATCGTCGCCGCCGTAAACGGAGCGAACGATTATGCTGAATAATATCTATCTTCCTAAAATGGCCAGGATCGTGCGCGTCAAGCAGGAAACCGGGGGGCCGCGCCCGATCAAGAGCTTCCGCACCGAGTTCGTCAACGGCGACGGCTTTGATCACCTTCCCGGCCAGTGCGCGATGATTTCCGTCTTCGGCAAGGGCGAGGCGATGATTTCCATTTCCTCCGCCCCTCACCTCAAGGACTACAAGCAGTTCTCCATCGTCAAGACGGGACGGGTCACCACCGCCCTTCACGGCATGAGGGAAGGCGACATCATCGGTTTGCGGGGGCCGCTGGGCAACTGCTTCCCGATTGACGACTGGAAAGGCAAGAACATCATCATTATCGGCGGCGGCTGCGGACTGGCGCCGGTGTGGCCGATTCTTCAGACCACCCACGCCAATAAAAAGGACTTCGGCGATCTGACGCTTTTTTACGGCGGCAGGACATCCGGCGACATCCTCTATCGGGACGAGATCGAGGAACTGCGCGGCGAGGTGAACATTCAACTCTCGGTGGACGCCGAGGAGCCGGGATGGGAGGAATACGTCGGTTTTGTTCCCTCCAACCTGCTGGACAAAAAGCCGTCGCCGGACAACACCATCGCCATTACCTGCGGCCCGCCGATGATGATCAAGTTCGTCATCAAGAACCTTCAGCAACTGGGATTCGCCGACGACCGGATATACACCACCGTCGAGAACAAGATGAAATGCGGCATCGGAAAATGCGGACGCTGCAACATCGGCAAGGATTACGTTTGCATGAAAGGGCCTGTTTACAGTTGGGCCGATTTGAAGGCGCTGCCGCAAGAGTATTAATCAGAGGGTAGGGGAAAGAGATGCAGGTAACGGGTATGCTTTACGGCGCCAGGATGTTGAAGCTGGTGGATTTCCCGGCGTCCACGATTCTAGGGCCGGAGGCAAGCGAAAGCGCGATCAAAGACCTCATCGAAAAGTGCGGCTCGGTCTTTGTTAAACCCATTTTCAGGGGCGGCATCGGCAAAAAAGGCAAGGCCGGACTGATCGGCCGCGCCAAGGACATCAAGACCGCCATGGCCGAGAAAGAACGTCTTTATTTCGTCACGCACAAAGTCGGCAAAATGACTTACAAGGCGCAAGGCGTGACTTTCGAGGGCGCGGTTCCCGCCGACTACGAGGTCTATTTCTCGATTTCCGACTCGACCAAATTCCGGGCGCCCACCATAACCATCACCCATCACGGCGGCATGGATATCGAGGAGCTGGACAGCAGTCAGATCATCGAGGTTCCTTTCGACGCCCTGACCGGGCTGAAGGCGTTTGTCATCGCCAACGCCCTGTCCGACCTCGGCGCCCCCAGGGAGATCGTTTCGCCGCTGGTGCAGAACCTGCCCAAGCTGTGGGATCTGTTCCATCATCACGGCATGACGACTCTGGAGCTGAATCCGATCCGCATGACCGTTGATTCGCCCGGACGCCTGTCGCCCGTGGCCTGTGACTTCAAGTGCGGATTTGACCGGGACGATCCCAGGGTGAGCCGCCTCAATCTGCCCGATGATCTGTTCGTCGAGGATATCTCCGACTTCGAGCAGGAGATCAACCAGCTTCGCACCTACCAGGGCCAGAGCGATGTCTATGTGATCAACGACAAGGGAACCATTCTGGCCCCCACCTTCGGCGGCGGCGCCAACTCGCTGGTCACCGAGGGCCTGGGCGATGACGCCATTATCTCGTCGGATTTCGGCGGCAATCCGCCTTACGAAAAGATGCGGGAAGTCATGAAGATATGCCTCAAGCACTGGCTGGCCCAGACCAACGTCCTGTTCGTCATCGGCGGCAAGTCCAACAACACCGACATCTTCGAGACGTTTCGCGCTATGGCCGACGCCTTGCGCGAACACTTTAATGAAAAAGGGCCGTCTCCCATCTATGTGGTGATCGGACGCGGCGGGGTGAATCTGGTGCGCGGCATGGGGGCCTTCAAGGATGTCCTTGAATCCCTCGGGTTGCCGTACAGGATTTTCGGCCATGATTCGGCAATGAGCGATGTGGTCCGCTATTCCCAGGCCGTCGATAAATGGATGAAAAAAGGCGGACGCGCCGAAATCGCCGCGAAATTGGGCATCAGCAACGGTGGCAAGCTATGAAAAACAGAGGCATTGAAGAATTCAAGTATTTCGTCGGCATCAGGTCGCTGGGCGACATCGCCTCCAAGGACGACAGGATTTGCGTGCTTAACATCCTGGGCGGAGAGTCCAGAACCGTCACCCCGATAAGCCACGCCTACTCCGGCGGCAATGTTGTCTTCGGCACTTCGCCGGGACGCCAGGGTCAGGTTCTTGAAACCAGGATCGGCAACATCCCCGTTTATAACAGCGTCCGCGAGGGCCTGAAGGACGGACACAAGTTCAATGTCGGCGTGGTCTATCTGCCGCCGGCCGGCGTGCGCGACGGCGTCGCCGAGTTGATCAGGGTGAATCCGAACCTTACCAAGATCATCATCATCACCGAGAAAGTCTCGACCCACGACGCCCGTGAAATCCGCGCTTTGGGCCAGCAAGGCCAGGTTGACATCTTCGGCGCCAACTGCCTCGGCATTGCCGATGCGTGGCTTCAGGTCCGCTACGGCGGGGCGCTGGGCGGCGATCACCCGGCGGAAACCTTACGCAAGGGGTGCGTGGCCATCTATTCCAACTCCGGCAACTTCACCACCACCATCGCCAACTACCTGAAGACAGGCGGCTGGGGAACCACCACTTCAGTCTCCAGCGGCAAGGATGTCTATATCCACTTCGGCGCCGCCGAGTTCGCCAACGCCCTGACCAATGACCCTCGCTCCAAGGCCGCCGTCATGTATGTGGAGCCGGGCGGATACTACGAGCAGGAACTGAAACTGACCAAGCCGACGGTTGCCTGCGTGGTCGGACGATGGAAGGCCAATCTGACCCGCGCCGTCGGACACGCCGGAGCCATAGGCGGCACCGGCGACAGCGCCGTAGCCAAGGAAGGCTGGTTCAAAGACCGCTTCGGGGTGGATGATTTGTTTACCCCGGAAAATCCGGTGTGCAGCGCCAAAGGAGCGGTGGTGGCGAATATCGCCTACATTCCCGCCGCTTTAACGGCGGTCATGACTCTCAACAAAATCAAACCGGACTTCCCGCCGGAAGGCGACCTTAGCCTCAAGCCGTGGTTCGGCAACAATCAGGGACTGAATCTGCCGGCCGATCTGGACCTGCCGATTGTTGACGCCATCTCGCCCTACCGCGAGCAAATCGCCGAATTGGACAAACAGGTAGGCGCTTTCTTCCCCCGCCAGCCGATGAAAGACTGTTCGGGAAGCTCGATCATGGACGCCACCTCCCAGATCACCAGGGTCAACGGCGTCTCCATCCTCGACACCGCCAAGATGCCGATGGAATCCAACCTGTGCCTGAATCTGGTGCGCGAGGCCAATGACGACAACGATAACGCCCTGTTCAATCTGGCCGTCGCCTCCGAGGTCAACCTGCACGGCGACGCCATCCTGGCCGCCGCCCAGGCGGCAAGCGACGCCGGCAATGCTCCCAACTCGGTGCTGGCTACGGCATGCGCCATCCTTGGGCCGGGGCGGGTGGATGGCGCCCGTAAGGCGGCCGAGACACTGGTTGAACTGTTCGCCCATAGCGGCGTCAACCAGGGGGATGACGAGAACGCCGACTTCTCCTCCATTAAAGCCGACGCCCTGCAACTCGCCTGTCTGCTCGGCGACAAGCAGGACGCCAAGGCCAAAGCCATGCTGGCGGCGTTTGATGCGCGCGGCGCCAGGTCCGTGTTTGTTAAATATCTCCGTTCGCTGAAAGGCCATATCACCGCCGACGCCGTGCTGGCGGCGCTGACCACGACCATCGCCTGGGAGCCGCTTATGCGTAAGCGCATATCCACGCTGACGGTGCGCAACCTGCCGTGGTATGCGCGTCTGTTCGCCGTTCATATCGGCGCATCGACGGCGGCGGACGACCATGGGAAAAACAGCTTCTGCGGCGTGGCGATGACCGAGATCATGGCGTCGTGGACGGTGACCGAACTCGCCTATCTGGCTCTTACCGGCAAGAAGCCGTCAGCGGATGAACTGTTCCCCTTCCAGGTAATGATGGGACTGATCATTTCCAACGGCGTCGGCACCATTTCCGCCCAAGGCGCCAAGGGCGCGGTTTCCGCCGACGGCCCGGAAAGCCCCGAACGGGTGCAGATCAACAAGTGCATGGTCGGCTTCCTCACCCATACCGGTTTTGCCCACGGCGGCAACGGCTTCGAGGGAATCCAGTTCCTCATCGAGTGCTTCCGCGACAAGGGCCTGACCGACGCCGGAGACCCGAACCACGGCATCGACCTCAAGGCCATGGCCGAGGAATACGCGCTGGCCTTCGGGAAGGACAAAAAAGTCCGCAAGGCGGTGGGCGAACCCATCCGCAACATCCCCGGAGTCAACCACCCGGTGTTCAAGGGCCTGATGGTCAACAAGGACCCCCGCGAGGTATTCATCGCCGAACTGCTGAAAGGACGGGGAGACAGCAATGTCTTTCACGACTACTACAGCGTTCTGGTCAAGGCCCTGTTCGATACCGGGATGACCAAAAACATTTTCTGCGTAAACATCGACGCCGTCATCGCCACCATCCTGCTGAAACTTCTATGGCCGCGCTATCAATCCGGCGACTTCTCGGAGAAATCCATGGAAACGTCGGCTTTTACCGCCTTCCTGTTCGGAAGGATGGCGGGGTGCGCCGGCGAGATCGACGATCACATCAACCGGGGACGCAATATGGACACCCGCACGCCGACGTCCCAGTGCCGCTTTGTTTCTTAACCGACACCCGATAACCGGAGAACCGACCAATGGCTAAAATCAAGGTGAAAAATCCCGTCGTCGAAATCGACGGCGACGAGATGACCCGCATTATCTGGCAGTTCATCAAGGACAAGCTGATCCTGCCCTACCTGAATATTGACCTGAAGTACTACGACCTCTCCATTCAAAAGCGCGACGAGACCGACGATCAGATCACCGTTGACGCCGCCGAGGCCATCAAGAAGCACAGGGTGGGGGTCAAGTGCGCCACCATCACTCCCGACGAGGAAAGAGTCGAGGAGTTCGGCCTGAAAAAGATGTACAAGTCGCCCAACGGCACCATCCGCAACATTATCGGCGGCACCGTCTTCCGCCAGCCGATCATCTGCAACAACGTGCCGCGTTACGTCCCCGGCTGGGTCAAGCCGATCGTCATCGGCCGTCACGCCTTCGGCGATCAGTACCGGGCCACCGACTTCGTCGTTCCAGGCCCCGGCAAGCTGACCATCAAGTTCGAGCCTTCTGACGGCGGCAAGGTCATCGAGCGCGAGGTATTCACCTTCCCCGGCGGCGGCGTCGCCATGGCTATGTACAACCTGGATGAATCGATTCGCGGCTTCGCCAGGGCGTGCCTGAACTACGGCCTTAATCTGGGCTGGCCGGTCTACATGACCACCAAGAACACCATCCTCAAGGCCTATGACGGGCGCTTCAAGGACTTGTTCCAGGAGATTTTCGAGACCGAGTACAAAGACAAGTTCGCCAAGGCCGGCATCACCTATGATCACCGGCTGATCGACGACATGGTGGCCCAGGCCATTAAAATGCCCGGCGGTTTCGTCTGGGCCTGCAAGAACTACGACGGCGACGTCCAGTCCGATATCGTCGCCCAGGGCTTCGGCTCGCTGGGCCTGATGACCTCGGTGCTGATGACTCCCGACGGACAGACGGTGGAGGCCGAGGCCGCTCACGGCACCGTCACCCGCCATTATCGCCAGCATCAGCAGGGCAAGGCGACATCGACCAATCCTATCGCCTCTATCTTCGCCTGGACGCAAGGACTGCATTTCCGTGGCGTGTTCGACGACACCCCGGACGTGGTAAAGTTCGCCGCCGCCCTGGAGAAAGTCTGCGTCAAGACGGTCGAGGCCGGCGACATGACCAAGGACTTGTCATCGCTTATCGGTCCCGACCAGCCCTTCCAGACGACCGAAGGGTTCCTCGACAAGATCGCTAAAAACCTGCAAAAGGAAATGGCGGGCTGGTAACAACGGATATGCGTCAGAAAAGGGAAGGGTAGTTTTCATGCAACATCTCAATGTAGCGCAGAAAGTCCTGCTGGCGAACGCCGCCGGAAATATCACGCGACTCCCCGAACCGGGGCAGCCTATGGAAATTCTGTTCAGCCACACCCTCTACCAGGACGCCACCGGCACCGCCGCCGCCCTGGCTTTCGAGAAAATGGGCGTAGATATGGCAAAGACCGTCGCCCTGATCGTCGTCGATCACAAGATGTTGCAGGTCGGCTTCATCGACAGCGACGATCACCGCTACCTGGAAACATTCGCCAAGAGGTACGGGTGCTGGTTCTCACGCGCCGGCAACGGCATCTGTCACACGGTTTTCCTTGAGGACTTCGCCGTCCCCGGAAAATCGGTCCTGGGATCGGACTCCCACACCACCAACGCCGGCGGCATGGGGATGCTGGCGCTGGGCGCCGGCGGCACCGACGTCAGCTTCGCCATGGCCGGCCAGTCCTACAAGATCGTCATGCCGGAAGTGGTGGAAGTCAGGCTTGCCGGCAAACTTCCCGTAGGCATCCTGGCCAAGGACGTGATCCTTAACATCCTGAATAAAATCGGCATCAAGGGAAACAAGGGCATCTGCCTGGAATACACCGGGCCGGGCGTCAAGAGCCTGGGCGTCGCCGATCGCGCCACCATTACCAACATGGGTACTGAATCCGGCGTCGCTTTTTCGATCTTCCCCAGCGACAAGGTCACCCAGAAATATCTGGAAGGCCGCAAACGCGGAAAAGACTTCCTCCCCCTTGCCGCAGATAAAGGCGCCGTCTATTCGCGCACCGTCAAGATCAACCTGTCGGAACTGGTCCCCACCATCGCCCTCTATCCGATTCTCAGGTCCATGGAGCCGGTCACCGATCACCTCGGCATGGCTATCGACGCGGTGTTTATCGGAAGCTGCACCAACTCCAACTATGAAAACCTGGCCAAGGTCGGCGAGGTTCTGCGCGGCAAGCGGGTCAAGGTGGATACTGCCATCTCGCCGGGTTCTCAGTCGGTGGCGCGTCAACTGTCGGCCGCCGGTTATATGGAAGTCTTTTACTCCGCCGGCGTCCGCATCATGGAAAACGCCTGTAGCGCCTGTATCGGCCAAGGCTTCAGCCCGCCCTCGAACGGGGTAATGCTGTCAACAGCCAACCGCAACTTTACCGGGCGTTCCGGCACCGAAAACGCCGCCGTCCATCTGGTCAGCCCGGTTACCGCCGCCGCCAGCGCCATCGCCGGCAAGCTGGTCGATCCGCGCAAGGTCATCGGCGAAAAGCTGACCATCAAGAAGTCGCCGCCCGTGGTCGATATGAGCGCCTATATAGCGCCGCTGCCCAAGAACGAAGCAATGAAGATCAACCCGACCTACGGCCCCAACATTAAATCGCTGCCGAACCTGGAAGGCTTGCCCGCCGGGCTGGAAGGCGAGGCGTTGCTCAAGCTGGGGAACGATGTCACCACCGACCTGATTCAACCGGCCGGCAAGTATCTCGCTTTGCGCTCCAACGCCGACGAGTACGCCAAGCAGGCCACTTTCATCCAGGCCGACAAAACATTCAGCGCCCGCGCCATGAAGCTGCGCGATGCGGGCGGCCACGGCTTCATCGTCGCCGGCGACGGTTACGGCATGGGGTCGTCGCGTGAACACGCCGGGCTGTGCCCCAGAATTCTCGGCATTCGGGTCATTCTGGCCAAGGGCTTCGAGCGCATCCATCTGGCCAACCTCGCCAACTTCGGCGTATTGGGCCTGACCTTCGTCAACCACGACGATTACGACAAGATCGACCAGGGCGCCAAACTCAGCCTCGATACCTCCGGTCTGGAGGAGGGTCGACTTAAGGTGGTGGTCAACGGCTCGATTGAGATTCCGGTCCATCTGGCTCAAGGCAAGGAAGACCTGCCGATGATCAGGGCCGGCGGCGCTCTGTCTCTCTTCGCCGCCCAGCAGGCGGCATGAGAAAACAAAAAAAGCCGGAAACGGGGAAACCTGTTTCCGGCAGCAACCTTCCCCAACCCCTCCTTGGTAAGGAGGGGAGAAAAAATTCCTCCCCTTACTAAGGGGAGGTCAGGAGGGGTGACTACTTCTTCTCCGCCAACGCTTCGCCGATGGCGTGGGCGGCGGTTTTGTAGCCCTCGTCGTTATAGTGGGAGCCGGGGTAATAGAAGAACCTGCGGGCATCCGGCGCCGCCGCGAAAGTCTTGGTGATATCAATCGCCTCAATCCCCAGCTCTGAAACTGTTTCCAGCGTGCGGCTGTGAATTTTCTCACGAATTCTGTTGCGGGAAAAGCCGCCGAAATAGCGGTCGGATTCGGGCAGGTAAACGAAATAGAACCGTCCTCCCCAGGATTCCACCAGCGTTTTTGCCTTTAAAAGCACGGCGCGTAACATCTTGTAATCCTCGTCCTTGCCGCCCTCGAACACGCCGATTGACACGACGCCCAATCCCAGCCGCCCGCGCAGGGAATTGATTTGCAGAAAATCTTTGTATGGTTCGATCTCGTTCATTCGATAGATCACCTCGGCCATCTGTTTATCGAGATATTGCTTGAGGTGGTCGGCGATTTCGTCATTACGCGCCATCAGGCCCTGGCTGAAGCTATCGTCATCCACATAGGACCGGAGAAGTCTTGACTTCCTTTCAAAAGGCATGTTTTCCGTGATGTCGTTGCCTTCATAAAAACTCCAAATAACGGTTTCTGGAGTCAGCGGCGCCAGATATTCCCTAAGCGCCGCCAGCTCCAGCAGCGGCCCGTTGCCGCTGATTCCCGTGTTGACGACGCGACCGAACTTTTCGCTCAGGACGGCGGCCATGTTCTTGTACTGTTTAACGCAATTGCCGTGGGTGAAGGAATCGCCGACCATGCCGATCTTCAAAGGCCGGTCATCCCAGGCTTCCGGTGGGTTGTTGAAACCGTACTTGTCGCTTTTGTAAATCATCCATTGGCCGCTCTCGTTGCAGGCGACTGTGGTCTTGTCGGGAAGGCCGCCGAGGGGCAAAAGCTGGGCATCGCCGTCTTTCAGGTCGGAAACAACCTCGCCGTTTTTATCTTCCGCCAGCAGCGATAATGCCCGCATCGCCGGATAGGCGTCGATTCCTTCGCCGCGCAGGTCATGAATGATCCCTAATTTACTTCCTTTGATGGTCTCGGATTTTTTCAGAGTGACGGTCAGGAATAATTCCGCGCCGTAAACGGCGACTACAAAGGCAAAGAAGGCGTTAGCCAGCGCCAGACGCCCGTCTTCTGAAAGCCGGAAGGCGAAAAGCGACAACGCCGCCAGAAGAACGGGAACGACAAGGCAAATAAAAATATCAAATAAAGAATCCGTATAAAATTCATAGTTGAACAGGTTAAGTAAAAATAACGATATAAAAAGGCCTGTTATAAAAAATATAACCAAATTCGGCACAATTATCTTAAATCGCATATCAGAACATACCCAATTATTTTTTGTTTACGGGGCCTCTTGTCGCCGCCCGGAAGCTATGCAACTCTGGACGCCAAGACAAGAGGGAATGCGCCATGGAGACCAAGGAAATGGCGAAGGACGCCGATGACGACGACGTGGATATCCTGGCGGCGATCAGCTATGAAATGCGCACCCCGCTCAACACCATCATCGGCTTTTCCGACATGATGCGCGGCGAGATGCTGGGGCCGATGTCCAACCCCAAGTATAAGGAATACGCCGAACATATTTGCAAATCGGGCCAAGGCATGCTCGCCAATCTTAATGATATGCTGGATCGCAAGCGATTCGAGATCGTCAGTAAGGCGGGAAAAGACTACCGCCATATTATCGAACTGGCTCCCGACCTTATCTGCATATGCCGTAAAGGCGTGATCGTTATGATGAACCAGGCGGGCGCCGCCATGGTCGGCGTCTGGCCGGCGGACATGCTTGTCGGGCGCGCTTTCGTTGACTTTGTGCATCCTGATTACCGCGACATCTTCGACGGCGGCCTCGACAGTCTGGTGGGCGAACGGCAACGGGTGTCAATAAAACTGGTGTCCTCCTCCGGTCGCGAGATCGAGGTGGAAATAGCCGCCCTGTCTTATCATGAAGAAGGCGAGGACGACGCCGAGATGCTGATCGCCCGCGATGTCACCGAGCGCAACCGCTCGACCAGAAAGTTGGCCGCCCGCGAAAAACGGCTGCGCAATATCCTGGAAACGGTGGCCGACGGCATCATCACCATTGATGAGGCCGGCGTCATCGAAACATTTAACCCGGCGGCGGAAAGAATCTTCGGCTATTCGTCGGAAGAAATTATCGGCAGCAATATCAACCTGCTGATGCCCGAACCCCACGCCTCCCGGCATGACGGCTATCTTGCCGATTATCTTCGCACGCATGTCGCCAAGGTTATCGGCAAGGGACGCGATGTCACGGGCATAAGCAAAACGGGCAAGCTGATCCCTATCGAAATTTCCATTTCCGAACATCATGGCGTAGTGCGTCGTTTCATCGGCGTCGTCAGGGATATCACCGAGCGCAAACAGAACGAGGAACGCCTGCGCCATATGGCCACCCGCGATCCCCTGACCGGCTTGCCCAATCGCACCCTGTTCCGCGAGCGTCTGGAGAGCGCCATCGCTGCCGCCGCCGTTAATAGTCATCTGACCACCGTCATGTTCGTCGATATCGATAATTTCAAGAACATTAACGACGCTTTCGGCCATTTCATGGGAGATTTAGTCCTGAAGGCGGCCGGGGAAAGAATCGCTGAATGCGTAAAGGATGGCGATATGGTCGCCCACTTCGGCGGTGACGAATTCACCATTATCCTGGATAACACCAATAAGGACGAAGCCGAGGTAATCGCCCGCCGGATACTGGATAGACTGTCCGCGCCGTTCTCCCTGGAGGGCAAGGAAATCTGCGCCTCGGCCGGCATCGGCATAGTTTTTTATCCCGACGACGCCGACAATATCTCCGACCTGTTGAAGCATATGGACACGACCATCCACCACGCCAAAAGGATCGGCCGCAATACCCTCCAGTTCTACACGGAAGAACTAAGCGCCAAGGTTTTGCGCCGCGTGGAAATCGAAAGCGGGCTTAGGCGCGCCCTGGAGCGCGATGAGTTCAAACTTCTTTATCAGGCCAAGGTCGATCTGGAAACCGGCGCCGTCGTCGGCGCCGAGGCGCTTCTGCGCTGGCACAGCAGAGACCTGGGCCTGATCTCGCCGACGGAATTCATTCCGGTGGCCGAAGAAATCGGACTGATCATTTCCATCGGAGAATGGGTGTTGCGCGAAGCCTGCGCCCAAGTCGCGTCATGGATCAACGAAGGGTTGCCGGCCGTTAATGTGGCGGTGAATATTTCCGCGCATCAATTCAGGCAAAATAACCTGACCGACCGGATTTCAGAAATCCTGGCTGAAACGGGGATGAGCACCGATAACCTGGAACTGGAAATGACGGAAAGCATGTTAATGGAAGGCGCCGATGAAACCATCCGTGTTTTCAGCGCGTTGAAAGACATGGGCCTGCGCCTTTCCATTGACGACTTCGGAACCGGATATTCCTCGCTGAGCTATCTTACCCGCTTTCCCATCTATGCCCTTAAGATCGACCGTTCTTTTGTTGCCGGCCTGCCCGATGATCGGGACGCGGTGGCCATCGCCAAGGCCATCGTCAGCATGGCCAAGAACCTGAGGCTCAACATCATCGCCGAAGGCGTGGAAACCAAGGGCCAGGAGGTATTCCTTCACGCCCTCGGCTGCGATATCGGCCAAGGCTATCTGTACAGCAAGCCGGTGTCGGCAGGGGAATTCGCCTATATGATCGGCGCAAACAAGTGATCAACCGGCCTTGCGACGGGCCATGCGGGGCTTGGTGCCGAGTCCGATCTTCTTGGCCAGGGCGCTGCGATGCCTGGCGTAGTTCGGCGCCACCATCGGATAGTCCGAAGCCAGCCCCCAACGTTCCCTGTACTCGGAAGGCAGCATGTTATAGGCGGTTTTGAGATGCCGCTTAAGCATCTTCAACTTCTTGCCGTCTTCAAGACAAATAACATAATCAGGAAATACGGATTTCTTTATCGGAACGGCGGGCTTGGGCCGATCAGGCGCGACCACGGCGCCTCCCACCGACCCCAGAGACCTGTAAACGTCGTGAATTAACTGAGGGATTTCACCGACCGCCACGGAATTATTGCTTACATAAGAAGCGACGATCTCCGTCGTTAACTCCAATAATTCATTTGCGCTTGATTTTTCTGACATTTAAAAAACTTCCCAACTCCCATTAAAGTGACTTACATATAATTTACATTTCCAGAATACGCAAGAACTTCTCATGAAAAACTCAACAATGGACAATATGAAAGTCGATATTGATTGGTTTCTCGACATAACTTCTGAAATTTGTCCACTAACGTTCGTCAAGACCAAACTATTGATCGAAAGAATGACCCCCGGCCAAGTAGTCGAAGTGCGTCTTAAAGGGGCCGAACCCCTGGAAAACGTACCCCGGTCAGTGCGTGACAGCGGACATACCGTGCTCCGGCTGGAGGCCGAAAATATTTCATTGGGAGACGTATCGGTTTACCGCCTGCTCATCCGCAAGGAAGCGGAATGATCAATGAGGAAACGGGTTCATGACAAGATGTGGAGAGAGTATGTCCGTTGGTGCCGGACGCGGGGACTTAAGCCCTTGCCTTCCCATCCGTGGACCATATCGGCGTATCTCAGATGGTGCGAGCGCAGCCTGCGTTCTCCCGACATCGACCTTTCCATAAAAGCCATCGCCAGGGCGCATCTGCTCAATTGCCTCAAAAGCCCGGATCGCCATCCGATGGTGGCGCGCACCCTGCGCATGATCGAGGCGAGATTACGCTCCAAGGCCTCCCGCTCGGACCTGTTCAGGCCGGAAGATTTTTTGATGAGGAACAAGGTTGAGGACGAAGCCGCACCCCTGAAGCCGCTTCGACCGGATCGAAAAGTCGGCGCGAAACGCGCCGTGCGCATATTGCGCTCGACGCCGAAGCTGGTCTCGCGCCGCTTCTGAATCATCGCGAGTCGTATTATACTAAATGGCCTTAACGAACGACTCTGAAAAATCCTCCCCCTTTAGAAGGGGGAGTTGTCAGCCTGTGTGCTTTGAACACAGAGGCGCAGAGGCACAGAGGCGCAGAGAAGATTAAGCGAAGTTTTTTCTCCTACTTTTTCTTTTTTTCTATTCTCCTCTGTGTCTCTGAGCCTCTGTGTTTCATAAAATAGCGCTTATTCCGGTCAACGCGCCGGGCGTTAGGGGATATCGGCGGCAACCTCCCCCTGCCCCCTCCTTGGTAAGGAGGGGAAAACACGGGAGCAAATGATTAAGGCCGATGATATTACCATCATATTTGTTGATAAAGAAGGATGGGCGAAATGGCTCGGCTGGATGATCGATTAAAACCTTTCCTGAAGGAATTGCGGCGGCGCGACGGCTTCCGTACGCTCAAGGCCGGTCGCCCCGACGGCGCGGCGGCGTTGTGGCGGGACGGGCGGCGCCTGGTCAATTTTTCATCCAACAACTACCTGGGCCTGGCCCAACACCCGGCGCTGATAGAACGCGCCGACGAGTGGACGCGAAAATGGGGCGCCGGCGCCGGAGCTTCGCGGCTGGTCACCGGAACCTATGAAATACATCAGGCGGTGGAAGACAAGCTGGCGCGTCTCAAGGGCGCCGAGGCCGCCCTTATCTTTAACTCCGGCTATCAGGCCAACAGTTCTATACTGCCGGCGCTGCTGGACGGCGATCTGCCGGGGGCAAAAGCCCTGGTATTCAGTGATCGGCTGGCGCACGCCAGCATCCACCACGGCTGTCAAAGCGCCGGAACGCGCCAAATCAGATACCGCCATAACGATCTCGGTCATCTGGAATCCCTTCTCGCCAAGAACGAAGGAAAGCCGGGACAACGGTTTATTCTCACCGAATCCGTATTCAGCATGGATGGCGACGTTGCCGACCTTGAGGCGCTGGCCGGTCTTGCCGAACGCTTCAACGCCTTCCTCTACGTTGACGATGCCCACGCCACCGGGGTGCTCGGCCCGAACGGCATGGGGCTTGCCGACGGCGCCGATCTGGCAATCGGCACTTTCAGCAAGGCGCTCGGTTGTTTCGGCGCCTATGCCACCTGTTCCAAGCCGATGAAGGACTACCTGATCAACCGTTGTTCGGGGTTCATTTACTCGACGGCGTTGCCTCCCGGCGTTCTCGGGGCCATGGACGCGGCGCTGGATATCGCCCCCGGCATGAACGCCGAACGTCGACGCCTGCACGCCAACGCCGATAAACTGCGCCGGGCGCTGGCTATGGCCGGAATCGCCGGCGCCGGCTCGACCACCCAGATCGTCCCCGCCGTAATCGGCGGCGAGGCGGCGGCTGTGGAGGCCTCCCGCATCCTGGAAGACGAGGGTGTACTCGGCATCGCCATTCGTCCGCCTACCGTCCCCAGGGGAAGCAGTCGCATCCGCTTTGCCGTCACCGCCGATCATACCGACGAGGACATGGACTTGCTGATCGGCATCCTTCCCCGCCTCGCCGGGTTGCGCCGATGACTATCAAGACTCCGACGCTGGCGCTGGTCCACGGCTGGGGATTCGATGCGGGTTTCTGGGACCCCCTGCGGGCGGCCTTGCCGGAATTTCCCTCGGTAACCATTGAACTCGGTTTTTGCGGCGGCAAGGCATGGTCCGGTGAAATCCCGCCGGGTCCGCTGGTCGCCGTCGGCCACTCGCTGGGATTCCTCTGGTTATTACACGAAAAACCGTTTCCCTGGCGGGCAATGGTGTCGATCAACGGCTTTCCCCGTTTTACCGAAGGCGACGGTTTCACACCGGCGGTGGAGCCGAAGACGCTTGAAAGGATGAGCGCCGGACTGGAGCGCTCGCCGGAAAAAACCGTTGCCGATTTCATGACTCGTTGCGGCGGCGACAAACCGCCTGACGGCTTGGACAAGGAACGGCTGCGCCGGGGACTTGAGTGGCTGAGAGACTGGGACCGGCGGGCGGCGCTGGAAAGCGAGAGGACGCCCGTGCTGGCGCTGGCCGGACGCTTTGACCCCATCGTGCCGCCGGCGATGAGCGAAGCCGCCTTCAAAGGCCTTGCCAATGTCGTCCTGCGCTGGCATGACGGCGGCCACTTGCTGCCGCGCACCGCGCCTGACCGGTGCGCCGAAAGGATCAGGGAATGCCTGGAACGGCTATGAATTCCGAGCACAAGGCGCGTATCGCCGGCTCATTCGGCGCGGTGTCTGACGGATACGCCGGCGCCGCCGGGCTTCAGCGTCTTGTCGCCGGGCGGCTCGCCGGGCGCATCACCGGCTTGCCCCCGAGGCCGAGGGTGCTGGAAGTCGGCTGCGGAACCGGGTTTCTTACCAAGGCTCTGCGTCAGGACGTAGCGGACGGTCGATGGGTGGTCAGCGACATCGCCCCGCCGATGGTGGCTAATTGTCGCCGTGAATTGGGGGCGCCGGAAGACATTCTTTTCCTCGCCATGGACGCCGAGCGGCCGGCGCTGGCGGGCGGGTTCGATCTGGTTTGCGCCAACCTCGTTTTCCAGTGGTTTGGCGACCTGGAATCCGGCATTCGCAAGATGGCGGGATTGCTGGGGCCGGGCGGGCGCCTCGCTTTTTCCACCCTGACGGCGGGGACGCTGGAGGAATGGCGGCTGGCTCATCTGGCGCTGGGGCTGTCTCCGGCCACGCCCGCCTATCCTGATATCGGCGTCTTTACCTCGATTCTCAAGGGCGTAGCGGTGGAGGAAGAGGAAATCGTTCAGACCTATGAATCGGCGCACGCCTTCGTCGCCGCCCTCAAGGCCATCGGCGCTCACACCCCGGCGCCGGGCAAGCGGCCCCTGTCCGCCGGGACTTTTCGCCGCGTACTGCGTCAGTTGGACGGCAACGCCGCCACCGCTATCACCTACAGGGTGGCTTACGGCATCTATACCGAGGGCAGGCGATGACCGGCGGTCTGTTCGTCGCCGGCACTGATACCAGTGTCGGCAAGACCGTCGTCGCCGCCTGTCTGGTCAAGGCGATGGACGGCGACTACTGGAAGCCTGTGCAATCAGGACTTGGCGACGACGCGGATACGGCGACGGTGGCCCGGTTGACGGGCCTGTCCGGTGATCGTCTGCATCCTCCCGCCTATGAATTCACAAACCCCCTGTCCCCTCATCAGGCGGCGCTGCTGGAGGGCGTCGCCATCGACATGGAGCGCTTTCAACTGCCCCGGACCAGCCGCCCGCTGGTGGTGGAAGGCGCCGGAGGGTTGCTGGTTCCATTAAATGATACGCATACCATGATTGATTTGATCATCCGCCTCGGCCTGCCGGTGGCGCTGGTGACGCGCAGCGGTCTCGGCGCCATCAACCATACCCTGTTGAGTCTGGAAGCGTTGAACGCCCGCGCCGTTTCCGTTATCGGGGTCATCGTCAACGGACCATCGAATCCGGGCAATGTCGAGGCCATTCGGCATTATGGCCGGGTCCGGGTTATCTTCGAGATGCCGGAGCTGGTCCCTCTCGACGGCGCGGCGGTAAAGCGGGCGGCGGAGAGTTTGTCAGGAATACCGGGATGAGCCGCGCCGGGGAACTGTCGGGCCTGGACCGTCGCCACGTCTGGCACCCGTTTACCCAAGCCGGGACATCGCCCGATCCGGTGGTGGTGCGCGAGGCCAGGGGCGCGGTGCTGTACGCCGAGGACGGGCGCGAGTTCCTGGATATGATCTCGTCGTGGTGGGTCACCCTGCACGGCCACGCCCATCCGGCCATCGCCGAGGCCGTGGCCGATCAGGCGGCGCGGCTGGAACAGGTTATCTTCGCCGGCTTTACCCATGCTCCCGCCGTTCGTCTGGCGAAGCGACTGGCGACGTTGCTGCCCGGCGACCTCAACCGCGTATTCTTCTCCGACGACGGCTCGACGGCGGTGGAGGTGGCGCTCAAGCTGGCCCATCAGTATTGGCGCAATACAGGAAATCCCGAACGGCGGCGCTATCTCTCCTTCGAGGGCGGCTACCATGGCGATACGGTGGGAGCGATGTCGGCGGGAAGCAAGTCGGGGCTGTTCGACCACTGGCAGGATTTGATGTTCAAGGTGACCGCCCTTCCCTTTCCGGCCACCTGGGAGGGCGACCTGAACGTGGAAGAAAAGGAAGCCCTGAGCCTGCATGTGCTGGATGCCTGTCTCGACGAAATGAGCGGCGAGACCGCCGCCCTTATCGTCGAGCCGCTGGTGCAGGGCGCCGGCGGCATGCGCATGTGCCGGCCGGAGTTTTTACGCGCCGTCGCCGGGCGGATCAAAGACGCCGGAATATTACTCATCCTGGACGAGGTGATGACCGGATTCGGACGCACCGGCGACATGTTCGCCTGCCTTAAGGCCGAGGTGACGCCGGACATCATCTGCCTGTCCAAGGGATTGACCGGAGGTTTTCTGCCGATGTCGGTAACTGTCGCCGCCGACGCCGTTTATGACGCCTTTGTGGGGGATGCCTTGAGCAAGGCCTTCGCTCATGGCCATTCGTTTACCGCCAACCCGTCGGGTTGCGCGGCGGCGCTGGCGTCCCTTGATCTGCTGGAGAAAGACGAAACCAAAGAGCGCATAAAGATGATCGAGGCCGTTCACCATCGGCGCCTGTTTTCATTACCGGAAAGTCCCAGGCTGGCTCGTCACCGCGTTATGGGAACAATCGCCGCCGTTGATGTAGAATGCCGAGACGCCGGCTATGCGGCGGAAGTGGGGCCGATACTCAGGGAATTTTTCATGGACCGGGGATTGTTGATTCGCCCGCTGGGCAACGTGATTTATCTGCTGCCTCCGTACTGCGTCAGCGAAGATCAGCTTCACAGAGCCTATGACGCCATAGCCGCCGCCGTCGTTGAGGTGATCAAATGACGCGGGCGGAGATACTTTCCCTCTTTCAACTGCCGTTCAACGATCTTCTCTGGCAAGCCCATCAGACGCATCGTGAGAACTTCGACCCCAACACGGTGCAACTAAGCTCATTGATATCCATCAAGACCGGCGGCTGCGCCGAAGATTGCGCCTACTGCACGCAAAGCGCCCATTTTGACACCGGCTCCGAGGTCACTTCGATGGCGCCCGTCGGCGAAGTGGTCGCGGCGGCGAAAAAGGCCCAGGCGGCGGGCGCCACCCGCTTTTGCATGGGCGCCGCCTGGCGCGGACTCAAGGACCGTGATCTCGCCGCCGCCGTCGAGATGATCCGGGCAGTGAAGGCGCTGGGCATGGAAACCTGCATGACGCTGGGCATGGTGACCGACGCCCAGGCGACGGCGTTAAAGGAAATCGGTCTGGACTACTACAACCACAATATCGACACCTCGCCGGAGTACTACGGCAAGGTGGTCACCACCCATGATTACCATGACCGGCTGGCGACGCTGGGATCGGTGCGCAAGGCGGGGATCAAGGTGTGCACCGGCGGCATCATCGGCATGGGCGAGAGCCGCGACGACAGGGCCGGGATGCTGGAGACCCTGGCCAACATGAACCCTCACCCCGACAGCGTCCCCATCAACATGCTGGTGGCGATGCCGGGGACGCCGCTTGCGGGCGTTCCGCCGCTGAGTCCGCTGGAGATGGTGCGTATGGTGGCGGCGGCCCGCATTCTCATGCCCCGCTCCTATGTGCGCCTGTCGGCGGGACGCAAGGGGATGACGGCGGAGACCCAGGCCTTGTGCTTCTTCGCCGGCGCCAATTCCATCTTTTACGGCGACAAGCTGCTGACCGCCGACAACCGTGATCTTGACGAGGATCGAGAATTGTTCGCAGAGCTTGGCATCAGCGCACAGTTATCTCCTGCCTGACGGAATACTCCTTGGGGTCGCCGTTTTTGCGAACCAGCTTCGCCTCTCCCCGGTAGATTCCCGGCGTCCAGATTGATCCGTCGCGGCGCTTGGCGATGAAGAAATAGCGCCGCGCCTGGGTTTTCTTGATCTTGTTGGTTTTTTCCATAACCTTCTCGCCCTTGGGGCCGGTGATGGCGAGAGTCGCCTCGTCTCCGTCCTGCACATTGAAAATATCGGCCCACAAGGCGATGTGAAGCGTATCCATAGGGAACTTCGCCTCCCGATAAAGTCCCTCGCGGGCATCTTCATCTTTCGGAACCAGGGGGGCAAAGCCTGAGTTATAGATAGCCGTGGGGCGGTAAGGAAGGGCCGCCAGCGCCGCGTCGTCCCAAAGCGGCTGTTCGCCGGGTCCGCAACGGATCATCTCATCGGCGCCGGAGAAGGGATCAAGGATTTTTTTAGCTTTCTCCACCTGAAAATGAAGATGGGGGAACATGGTCATGCCCGAGAGGCCGACCATGCCGAGCGGTTTGCCGCGCCCCACCCGTTCCCCCTCCCTGACGATGACGCTGTTCCGGCGCAGGTGGCAGTACTGGGTTATCAGTTCGTTGTCATGCTTGATTCTGACGCCGTTGCCGCATTCCTTGTTGTCCAGGCGGCCTTGGGGCAGGCTCCTGAAATCGACATCCTGCATGCTGTCGCGCACGCCGATGACGACCCCCGGCGCCGCCGCCGTCACGGCGACGCCCCGGCGCACCTCCGCCATGTCGCGGACGGCGAAATCGGTTCCCTTGTGCCGGTCGTCCGGCGGCGCGTCATAAGTGGCGACGCCGCAATTATAATCCAATACCCCCTTGCCCGGTTTGAGATCGACGTAATTGGCAATCCAGCAGGTCGCGCCGGGAACGCAATCAAGGGGAAGGCCAAGCCTGAGACGCCCCTCATCCGCCGCCGCCGGACTCAAGAGCAAAAAAACGACCAAAGAATAAAACAACCGCATCTTCATGACGCAGCAATAGCACAAATTTCCGGGCGTTTGGGAAAGGATGCGGCCTTTCGCGCTTTCCCCTCCTTGCCAAGGAGCCGATACTGTTTTATGAAACACAGAGGCTCAGAGACACAGAGGAGGATAGAGAAGATAAATAAAAAGCAGGAAGAAAACTTCGCTTGATCTTCTCTGCGCCTCTGCGCCTCTGTGTTCAAAGCACACAGACTGATAATTCCCTCTTTGTAAGAAGGGGAGGATTTTTCAGAGTCACTCTTTACGGCCACCGGCATTATAACCCACAATAAATCCTTCAATACCGTCAAAGAACAATCAATCATCGGCTGTAAGCAATTGCTTCGCGGCGGAGCCTCGTCGTTGCTGCGGGAGCCGCTGTTTCCGGTAGCAGAAAAAAATCCTACTGACAATATGAACGCGCCTAGTTATACCAATTATAAATTATATCAGGATTATAAAAATACGGTCGCCCTTCCTGACAACGGCCTGACAACTGGCTTTTGTATAAAATACGCCTAAAGACCATATAATTTATGTGTATAATTAATGGTCATGATATGTTCTTGCGCGCCTTTTCCTTGCCGAGGGATCGCCACCGGCGTAAAGGAGGGTGTGACGGCCATCACAGGCTCCGGGAAGTGTTTAGGCTAAGGTCATCCGAATCGGTTGATATTGCCATACTCGAACATAAAACAACTTTTTGAGGATATGGTTTAAAAATGTTGGCGCGACTCCCGATGCGTAAGGTTCTTATCGTCGATGACGATACGAGGATCATCCAGACCCTCGGCAGTTTATTGCGCGAGGAGGCAAGCGTAACCTTGGCCACCAGCGGCGAGGACGCCATGATGATCGCCAAGGCCAACAAACCCGACTTGATCCTGTTGGACGTTGCGATGCCGGGAATGGACGGTTTTGCGGTTTGCGGCAAGCTGAAAAATGACCCGCAGACCAAAAGCATTCCGGTAATTTTTATCGCCGCCGAAGATGACGGCCATGACCAAACCCGGGGCTTTGAACTGGGCGCGGTAGATTACGTCACCAAGCCCTTCAATTTGCCGATCATCGCGGCAAAGGTGAAGAGTCTGCTTGCTCACTTGCCCGCCTCGACCGTTAATGGTAGTGCCGACAGTCGCCGCAGGGGCGCAGATGCTCCCCGCAAGGCCGAGGGTAACGGTCGCAGGGCCGTGGAGGGCGGATGCCGCAGAGCCGGGAAAAACGACCGCAGTTCTTTGAAAAACAGACTGCTGTCCCGGCAGACAGGCAAGATTGCCGCCGTAGCCGCGCTTTTGCTTTTTGCCGGCATCGGCTATGGAAAATACTTCAAGGATTCTCCCGCGCCGCCGGACGCCCCGCAATCCAGGTCGTACATCCCGGCCAAGCCCGATTCGCCGGGCCGCGCTTCATCTGTGGATTGGGTAAAGAACACAAGTTGCGGGGCTATCCCCAAGGTATCGTGGTGGGGGACGCTGACCCACAAAAACATGGTTGAATACGTCAATCAAAGACATGCCGGAGACTGGGCGCCCTACATCGCCAAGTGGGAACAGCAACTTGTTTTGATGAAAGACATTTTATCCCGGGACGGGACCGCCAAGACCAAGGACGGCGCCTTGCTGCAAGGAAAGGAACTCGAAGCCCATATCGCCGACCTGAAGACGCGGGTGGATGTCGCCGTCTGTCTGGCCGGAGAAGCCGCCGTCGCCAAATCACGGTAATAACGCCCGCGGCCTTAATCATTCTTTCCCCTCCTTACCAAGGAGGGGTCAGGGGAGGTTGTTGCAACGACCCTCTCTAACTCCCCCTTGAAGCAAGGGGGAGAATTTTCAGAGTCATTTTTTACGACCGCCGGTAATAACGCCCGCTTTCTGGCGGCGCAGTCCCGGCAGTTCATGTCGGCAACGCCTGAAATCATTTCCTCCAGGCGTTCGACAAAGCATTCCACCAGTAGCGGGTGCGGCCCCAGGTGACCGGCCGTCAGCATTTTGATGTTCGGCCATCGTGACGCCGCTTGCTTGACCTCGGCCTGCACCCCCTTGACCCGGACGCCGGTGAACAGGAAATAGGGCAGCGCGACGACCTGCCTGTAGCCCGACATCGCCGCACGGTCCAGCGCCTCGCCGACGCCGGGGGCGCTGACGCCGCTGAACGCCGTTTCGGCCCAGCCGAAGCCCATTCCTTCCCACAACATGCGCGTGATTTTTGAGATATCGGAGTTGGCGCCGGAATCGCTGCTCCCGCGCCCCACCACCAGGAGCAGACTGTCCTTGCGGGCGGCCCCGGCGGATGATGAGGCATCCTCCGCCTCGGCGATGCGTTTCGCCGCCAGCGTCAGCAATTTGGCGTCAACGCCCAACTCGCGGGCCGTCATCACCCGAACGCCGGGGGCGGCATCGGTGAAGGCGTTGATTGCGGAAGGAATGTCATTTTTCACATGCCCGGCGGAAAACAACATACACGGCAGGCAAATGATATGTTCGGCGCCGCGCGCTTTCAGTGTCTCCAGGCCATGTCTGATGGTGGGGAGCGAGTACTGGAGAAAACCGCTTTCTATCTCCCGGCCCGACAGTCGCCGGCGCAGGATTCCGGCAAACTCATTGAATTCATTGACGGCCTGTTTATCGCGGCTTCCATGACCGCAGATCATTACTCCGGTCTTCGCGCTCATTCCTTTTCCCTTTTTTTTACTGACCTAAGCGCAGTGTCTTGATCAGAGTATCGGCGGAAAATTTCGGATCAAACCGGTAGCCGTTAATTTGCTTCAGGCATTCATGGTAATGAAAACGAGCGACGCTCTCTTCCTTTCCCTTGACGGCCTTTATAGCCAGTATCTTGCCGTGGAACTCCTTAAGCGCCTCCGCCGCCTCCCTGGTAATTTCGGAGGGGAAAACCATATCTCCGAGTTGAGTGATGACATAGAAGGCCGCATAATCCTTGCTATAGGCCCCTTCCAGCAGCTTGGTCATGGCGGCGGCGGCAACGGCTTTCTTGAAAGCCATTGATATCCGAAGCTTCCTACGACTGCTTAGGATGCCCTTCCTGCCGGTTTTGCTCCGCGCCATGCCTGATCCTGCGTAGTTATTCTGTAATGCTAACAGTTATAAAGTTATTTGTTTATAAAGTTATTGATAACCACCGAATGTTTTTTATGAATGCCGGATTAACGGCATGATCAGCCCTGGTTAAGGGCGTCAGTGCGATAATTCGCTCAGCTTAACGTCAAACCATGGGAGGTCCGTCATGGATACCCTGTATGCTCTTCTGGCTACTACCGTCTTTGGAACCATCTTCATCGGCTTCACGTTTTTGTGCTCGGCTTTTGTTTCTCTGGTTCTTCCCGACCGCAAGGCCTATTAATATATCTCGCAGGGCAATCTATTGAATGTCTCCATAATAACAAAAAGTTGTTCACAACAGCCTTTCTTGGCCGTGCATGACGGTAATGAAACGGCTTACCTTTCATCATGCTTTCGCGTCTTAGCGTCTTCGCGTGAAACATGGTCTGTTCACGCGAAGACGCTAAGACGCCAAGTTATTTTGGCCGCCGTCAAGTCCGCGCCGGGCCGAGCCTCACCGTCTTTGCGAGGAGCGGAGCGACGAAGCAATCCAGTCAGCAAAACCGCCATCTGGATTGCTTCCCGCGTCGCTGCCCCCTTCGCTACGCTCGGGGCGCGGTCGCAATGACGGCAAGGCGACCGCAGCTTATCCTCAACTTTTTTGCTGAAATTTTTGGGGAAGATCCTGTCCGGGGACAGTCCTGTCCGGGGATGGTTGACCATTCTTTCCCGAAGGGGTAGCCTTGACAATCGGTTCACCCGCCGCCGGTCCTTGTCTATTCCCAATCATTAGAGCGTTATCCGACCAAATGCATGAGATAACACAAGCGGCGGCGGCTACTGATTTTCAGATGTGGGCGGTGTTTGCCGTCATTCTGGGGGCGCTGGCGCTTTATATAAGCGAGCGGCTGCCTATGGAGGTGTCGTCTTTCGGCGTTATCTGCGCATTGCTGCTGTTTTTCTCCGTGTTTCCTGTGGCCGACGGGAAGGGCGGCAACCTGCTTGGCCCCGCCGATCTTCTTGAGGGGGTCGCCAATCCGGCGCTGATTGCGATGCTGTCGCTGCTGGTGATGGGTCAGGGCATGGTCCGCACCGGCGTGATGGATCGCAGCGCCCGGCTGTTGATGCGTATCTGCGGTCACCATGCGGGAGTGTCCATAACCGTTTCCCTGATCATGGTGTTCGCGATCAGCGCCTTCATCAATGATACTCCTGTCGTTATCATGTTTATTCCCATTATGCAGGCGCTGGCGACGCGCCTGGGCTTCTCGGCGAGCAGGATAATGCTCCCCCTCAGCTATGTCGCCCTGCTGGGCGGCATGACGACGCTGGTCGGCACCAGCACCAACTTGTTGGTCAACAGTGCGCTGATCCAGATGTCGGTTCGGCCCTTCGGCTTCTTTGATTTTACGATTCCCAGTCTGGCGGTGGGCGGGGCCGGGCTGCTCTTTATTTTGCTGTTCGCGTCGCGTCTGCTGCCGGATAGAACCTCGCTGGTCAATACCATGTTCGAAGGCGGCGGCAAGCAGTTCATCGCCCAGATCATCATCACCGAGGGTTCGCAACTGGTGGGCAAGGAGGCGGCCGGCGGCCACTTCGCCAGTTTGCCCGACATGACGGTGCGCATGGTTCAGCGGGGCGAAGAAGGCATCCTTCCTCCCTTCGAAAACTATCAGGCCCAAGCCGGCGACGTGCTGGTGGTGGCGGCCACCCGCAAGGTGCTGACCATGGCGTTGTCCCATGATCCGGGCCTGCTGGACCCGGATATTGACGATGATCGTATCCCCGATGGCGAGCGTTCGCAGCGAAACAGCCAGCGGATGCTGGCCGAGGTGATGGTGGCTCCGGCCTCGCGGTTTATCGGCCAGACCCTTCCCCAGATCGGATTTCACTACAAGACGCAATGCATCGTACTCGGCATCCAGCGCCGCTCGCGGATGATTCGCTCTCGCCTCGCCGATATCCAGCTACGGGCGGGGGACATGCTGTTGGTTCAGGGCCAGCCCAAGAACATCAGCGCCCTGAAAAGGCAAGGCGACGTAGTGCTGATCGAATGGTCAACGGAGGAACTGCCGACGCTGGACCACGCCAAGCGGGCCAGCCTGATTTTTTTGATAACCATCTTGTTGTCCGCTTCGGAGCTGCTTCCGGTGGTGGCGGCGACATTGACGGGGGCCACCGCCATGGTGGCTTTAGGCGTCCTCAATGTCCGCCAGGCGGCCCGCGCCATTGATCCGATGCTCGTTTCCATGATCCTGGCCTCCATGGCTATGGGCGCCGCTCTGCACGGGACCGGAGGGGCGGCCTATCTGGCCAATGCCTTTGTGAAGGCCTTTGAAGGCTTCGGGCCGACCGTAATCCTGTCGCTTTTTTTCCTGATGGTGGTGGGGTTCACCAACGTGCTCGCCAATAACGCCGTCGCCGTCCTGCTTACGCCCATTGCCGTTAATCTGGCCCAGGCGATGAGTCTCCCCCATGAACCGTTCGCCGTCGCCGTGATTATCGGCGCCAGTTGCTCCTTCTCGCCGATAGGGTATCAGACCAATTTGCTGGTGATGGCCCCCGGTCATTACAAGTTCACTGACTATGCCCGCGTCGGCATCCCCCTGGCCATCGTAATGTGGACCGTCTTCACCATGTTTGTCCCATGGTACTACGGGCTTTAGAGTATTAATGCCCGCTTGGCGGAGCTTTTTTCGGCTCCTCTTTCGCCTCCTTTTTCGGTTCCTCTTTCATATCCTCCTTGGCGTGGGTTACATGCCCCGACATGCTGAAAGCTTCGCTCTTTGACAAGCCGACGATGATGCAGCCGTCCCCGACGTTGTAGAACTGCCATAGCGTATGGACTTTTGATTTCCCGACGGGGATGGGGACCAGAGTCTCCTTGGCGCCGACATGCTCGATTGCTCCCCGTCCGCCCGGATCGGCCGTGATATAGTGGTGACCGCTTTTTCCCGCCTCAAAGCGCGACTCTCCACAGACAAAAACATGCCGGGTGTGGTGGGACAACTTCTCCATCTCGACTACCGTCTTGGCGTAGAAGATACAGCGTTCCTCCATTTTTTCCCTGGAGGTCGTCTTCGGCAGGCCGACAAGCTCATAGAGTGTTGCGTCCGTGTAGGTCCATCCTTTCGGCGTGGTGTATTCGTCAATCATTTTTTGGCAGGCATCGACATCCTTGACCGCGAATCCTTCTTTGATCGCCTTCTCGGCCATGCTTTTGGCTTTACTGACCATTTCCTCTTCGAACTTCTTCATGGTCGGCTTGTTGAGTTCGTAGGTCACCGTGTAGGCATACCATCCCAGTATCCCGATGATCGGCAATCCGAACACCAAAATGGCCCGCTTGGCGGCCTTGGAGCGCCAGAAGCTTTCCTTTTTCTTGGGCGCTTCCTTTTTAGGGTCTTCCTTTTTAGGGGCTTCTTTTTTAGGTTCTTCGGGTTTCTTTTTCTCAGCCATGTTCCATCACTCTATAACGATGATCGCCGACAAATCAGGATTAACTTTATCATGCACGGCGTCCCGCTTGCGGACAAATTATTTTCCCGGCAAATGTTTCATTCCATTGCAGCATTGTGATCACGCCGGGCACTACAAGCGATTGACGGTTCCCCGCTATACCATATATTGCCAAGGGTGATTAGAGTAATGGACACCATCTCTATACGGGCTTATTCGTATCTCCTCAAAGGGGGGAAAATTGCTGGACCCAATAAGCCATGAAACGATGACGGCCCCTATGCCGCTCCTGGCCGGAAAGCGAGGCCTGATCATGGGCGTCGCCAACGACCGTTCGATCGCCTGGGGCATCGCCCGTGCGGCCAGCGCCCAAGGCGCCGAACTGGCGTTCACCTACCAGGGCGAGGCCTTGCAGAAGCGCGTGACGCCGTTGGCCGAATCGATCCGGTCCAATTTGCTGCTTCCTTGCGACGTTACCGATGCGGCAAGCATGGACGCGGTCTTCGCCGTTATCGCCAAACGCTGGGGAAAGCTGGATTTCGTGGTCCATGCCGTCGCTTATTCGGACAAAGAGGAACTGAAGGGCCAATACATCGACACCTCGCTTGATAATTTCACCCGGACCATGAATATCTCGTGCTACTCCTTCACCGCCCTGTGCCGGCTTGCGGCGCCGCTTATGACCAATGGCGGCAGCTTGTTGACCCTCAGCTATCTCGGCGCCGAAAGGGTTACGCCCCATTATAACGTCATGGGGGTCGCCAAGGCGGCGCTCGAAGCCAGCGTCCGTTATCTGGCTGAGGATTTGGGATCGCGCAACATCCGCGTCAACGCCATTTCCGCCGGTCCGATGAAGACCCTGGCGTCGTCGGGTATCGGCGATTTCCGCTATATCCTCAAGTGGAACGAATACAATTCACCGCTCAGGCGCAATGTCACCCTTGAAGACATCGGCGGCGCCGGCCTATATCTTTTGAGCGACATGTCCAGCGGCGTAACCGGCGAGATACATCACGTTGATTGCGGTTACCATGTGGTCGGCATGAAGGCGGTGGACGCGCCTGACATTTCAACCGTATAGGTCTTCCATGTCCGGCAACACCTTCGGCCACTTGTTCCGCGTCACCTCCTTCGGCGAGAGTCACGGTCCCGCCATCGGCTGTGTTATCGACGGCGTTCCGTCCATGATCGAGCTTGGCGAAGAGGATATCCAGCCCTACCTGGACAAGCGTCGCCCCGGTCAATCCGAATTTACCACTCAACGCCAAGAGCCGGATCGGGTCGAAATCCTTTCCGGCGTCTTTGAGGGACTGACCACCGGCGCCCCCATAGGATTGCTGATCATCAACGAGGATGCGCGCTCCAGGGACTATGCCGAGATCAAGGACAAGTTCCGTCCCGGCCATGCCGACTTTACCTATCAGCAAAAATACGGCATCCGCGACTATCGCGGCGGAGGCCGCTCCAGCGCCCGGGAAACGGCGATGCGGGTCGCCGCCGGCGCCGTCGCCCGCAAAGTGCTTGGGCCTAAGGTGAATATTCGCGGCGCTTTGGTGCAAATGGGAACGCACCGTATCGACCGTCAGGCCTGGGATTGGGCCGAGACCGGAAATAATCCATTTTGGTGCCCCGACAAGGCGATGGCGGGAGTTTGGGAAAATTACCTGGGCGCCATTCGTAAGGACGGCTCTTCCATCGGCGCCGTGGTTGAAATTGTGGCCTCGGGCGTTCCGGCGGGCCTCGGCGCTCCGGTCTTTGACCGGCTGGACGCCGATATCGCCAAGGCCCTGATGAGCATCCCCGCCGTCAAAGGCGTCGAGATCGGCGCCGGATTCGCTTCCGCCGAACTCACCGGCCCCGAGAACGCCGACGAAATGCGCATGGACGGCGAACGCCCGGCATTCCTTTCCAATAACGCCGGCGGCATTCTGGGCGGCATTTCCAGCGGTCAGGACATAATCGCCCGGATCGCCGTCAAGCCGACCAGTTCCGTCTTGATCCCCCGCAAGACCGTTACCGCCCTCGGCGAAGACACCGAGATCATCACCAAGGGCCGCCATGATCCCTGTATCGGCATCCGCGCCGCGCCGGTGGCCGAGGCCATGATCGCCCTGGTCCTGGCCGATCACCTGCTGCGCCACAAGGCCCAATGCGGGAAGTGAGAAGAAGCCGGCGCATCAGGATTGATCAGGATCACCCGCGTTGCGCCTTGGCGTCATTGCGACCGTGAGAGCGTCAGCGACACGGGAAGCAATCCAGTGGCCGGTGGCGCTCTCTGGATTGCTTCGTCTTGCTTCGTCGCTCCGCTTCTCGCAATCCTCGCAAAGACGATAAGGCATGGCCCACAACGGTCTTGAGTGTTCCAATCAATCTTTAAATGCTCTAGTACTTGACCCATGGTCGGTTCGGACAATAACAGGCGGCTTCCGGCGATCCCCGGTCATCGGTTTGAAACGTCATGGTTCTGGCGCTCCCTGCCGGCGGGCATGCGGCGGCGCTGGTGGATGTTTCGGGCGCCGGATTTGATTGCCCGCTTCTGGCCGGTGTTCAAGCCCCGTCGCGGTCTGCTGGTGGTGCGCATGGACGGCATCGGCGATATGGTGCTGTTTCGCGGCGCTCTGGATCATTATTCCGAGGTTTTCGGCATCGCGCGCGAAGATATTACGGTGCTCGGCTGCGCCAGTTGGGCCGTCATCGCCGATGTGATTTTCGCCGGCTACCGCGTTTACACTATCGACGAACACGCCTATGCGCGTCGTCCGCTTTATCGGTTCAAGGTTTCGCTTTGGGTGCGCAACCTGGCGCCTGCGGTCACCGTCTGTGATTCATTTCTGCGGCGGGCGATGATGGCCGACAGCCTGACCTGGGTTTCAGGAGCGCCGAGGACCGTCGTTTCCCTGCCCTATATCAATGAGCCGACGCGGCCTGAGTTCTTGTACTATCTGAGTCAGGTTGACGATATTATCACGACCGGCGACTACCCCACCCACGAGGTGATCCGCCATTTTCGCTTTGTCTCGGCCGTCGCCGGTTCGGAAATCACGCCGACGCCGCCGAAAATTGCCTGGCGCAGCGATGCGCCGCCGATTGAGGACGGAGCGCCCTATGTGGTTCTCAATCCCGGCAGCAACGAGCCGGGCCGCCGCTGGCCTTTGGCCTGTTATCTGAACATCGCCCGCCGGCTGCTCAAGGAAGGCTATCGCGTGGTTTTCGTCGGCGCCCAGGAAGAAAAAACCGGCGAGGAGCGGATGAGCGAAATCGGCAGGGAAGCCGGCGTTATCGACCTCATCGGATTGACCGGCCTGCCTGTTTTACTGGATATCATCAACCATGCGGCGGGCATGATCAGCAATGATACCGGGCCGGCCCACCTCGGCATCGCCCTCGGGACGCCGACCCTGGTCATCGTCGGCGGCGGACATTTCGGCAGCTTTGTTCCCTATCCTGAAAGCGTAACCCCCGCCAATGCCCGTTTCGTCTTCCATGAGATGGAGTGCTATCACTGTTTCTGGCGATGTCACAAACGACCGACCAAGTTCGATGTTTTCCCCTGCATCAGCGCCATCGGCGAGGACCGGGTGTGGGATGAAATAGAAGGGCTGCTGAAAAGCGGCGGGGCGGCCTGACGTGTCGCGCCTGAAACTTTCCGCTCTGGTTGACCGCTATGTGATGCTGAGAAGGCGGCGGCAGGGCCGAAGCCGGCGGCGGCGCGGCGTGCTGCTGATTTCCAGCGGCGGACTGGGCGACACTATCTTGTTCTCGCTGATGATTCCCCGCTTCAGGGCGTTGGCCATGGACGGCGAGCCGATTCATGTGCTGGTCCAGACCAAGTCGCAGGCCGTCGCCTTCCTGTTTCCTCCCGATGTCCGGTTGATCGGGATGGATTACCGCCGCTTTCTGCGCAATCCCGTCTATCGTCTGGGCGTCTGCCTGGATTTCAATAACGCCGGCTACCGGCTGGTCGTAAGCGCCGATCATTTGCGTTTGCCGACGGTGGATGATGTCATCGTCATGGCCTGTAACGCCGAATACTCCATAGCCATGGAGCCGCGCTCCTGGCCCAAGCACGACAAGCAGCTTTTAGCCAACCGTTGTTGGTATGACCGCTGGGTCAAGGTCAAAAGCGGCATGGCTCATCGTGCGGTGCGGTGGACGGAACTGGCCAATGCCTTGACCGCTCGCGATGATCCGCCGCCCATGGTTCGCTTCGCGCCGGAAAGGGTGCCTAATCCGGCCAAGCGCGAGCGGCCGTTTGTCGTCCTGCATCCGTTTTCCGCCGTCGCCCTGCGCCAACATCCCATCAGGCAATACCGGCGGATTATCGACGCCGTGAAGGCGGATTTTGATGTGATCCTGTCGGCGGGACCGGGCGACCTTGCGCGCAATCCTGAATATTCGGAGCTTGCCGGCGTCATCGTCAACGAGGAGGGGCTTGAGGCCAAGGCGGCATTGCTGGGCGCGGCGAGTCTGGTGGCGTCGGTGGATACCTCGGTGATGCATTTGGCGGCGGGAATCGGCGTTCCCACTCTATGTCTGGCCGGGGCCGCCCATGTCGTTGACAGCATTCCTTACGATATCCGTATGACTCCGGATAATGTCGTCTTCCTTTATCACGACATGGAGTGTCGGGGCTGCCTCGGCGAGTGTATTCATCCCCCGGAGAACGGCGTCTATCCGTGCGTCGCCCGCCTTGATCCCGATAAGGTGACGGCGGCGGTCTTGAAGCTTCTGAAAAAAGGCGGGGCGGCATGAAAAGCTGGCATGACGCCGCCAGGGTCTATTTTGATCGCCGGGTTGTCGTCATTTTTTTCCTTGGGTTCTCCAGCGGCCTGCCCCTGTTGCTGGTTTTTTCCACCATGTCGGTGTGGCTCAAGGTGGAGGGCGTGTCGCTGACCGCCATCGGGCTGTTTTCCCTGGTCCGCACCCCCTACGCCCTCAAGTTCCTGTGGGCGCCGTTGATCGACCGCTTGCCGTTGCCGGTGTTGAGTAAGATGCTGGGACGTCGGCGCGGATGGGCGCTGGTTACCCAGGCGGCGCTGATGGCGGCGATCTTCGCCATGTCCATGACCGGCCCCGGCGTCAATCCTGCGGCCACCGCCTTGTTCGCCCTTTTGGTGGCGTTTTGCTCGGCCAGTCAGGACATTGTAATCGACGCCTATCGGGTGGAATCCCTGGACGAAGACCAACAAGGCGCGGGCGCCGGGACCATCGTTCTCGGTTACCGGGTCGGCATGTTGAGCGCCGGGGCCGGGGCCTTGTGGCTGGCCTCGGTTTTGACGTGGCCCCAGGTTTATATGGTCATGGCGGCGCTGGGCGCAGTCGGCATGATCACCGTTCTATGCGCCGGGGAGCCTCGGCCGGATGTTTCCCTGACTTTGGCCGATAACGAGGAAAAGCGCATCGCCGACCATCTGGCCGCCGGGCTTCCCCTGTGGTCGGCGCGGGGGCTGGCCTGGCTTTACGAAGCCGTTATCGCGCCGTTCAACGATTTTATGCGGCGTCCCGGCTGGGTCGCCATTCTTTTGTTCATCATGCTTTACAAGCTGGGCGAGGCCTACCAAGGGGTGATGGCCAATCCCTTCTATGTGGAGATGGGATTTTCGATGACCGAAATCGCCGCCGTCAGCAAAGTTTTCGGCCTGGGGGCCACGCTGGTCGGCGCCCTGATCGGCGGCATCGCGGTCAGCCGCTACGGCATTATGCCAAGCCTGATGATATGTGGAATTCTACAGATCGCCGGCATCCTGATGTTTTGCGTTCAGGCCGTGGTCGGCCACGACGTTTTGATGCTGATGGCGACCATTACCGCTGAAAACGTCACCGCCGGCATGGCCACCACCGCCTTTGTCGCCTATTTGTCCTCGCTGTGCACCAAGGCCTACACCGCCACCCAGTATGCCTTGTTGAGTTCCCTGATGGCCTTCGCCCGCGACATGCTGTCGTCGTCGTCGGGATGGGCGGCGGAGACGATGGGCTGGTTCGGCTTTTTCATTTTCAGCGCCGCCCTCGCCGTTCCGGGACTGCTGGTGCTGTGGTGGCTGGGACGGCGGCGACCGACCGCTCAAGCTCACTTCGTTAAGGGGTTGTGACGCCACCAGTTGTTTTCGTTGATCGAATAGACCGGCGAGTAGTGGTAGACGCTGTTTGCCTCCACCACCTGTTTTATTTGATTATCAAGAAGATAAATCCTTGAGTTAAGGTAAACGACAAGGACGGCGTGGCCGACTTTCAGGTTCAGGTCCTTGATTGGCTGACGATCCAGAAGTTGGCGGGCCACAACAGTACAGTTCCTGCCGGGCATCCCGAGACGGTGAATCATAACAAGCCGCCCGCTTATCATATTAGGGAAATCTTTGAGAAAGGGCAGTGTCGGGACAGCTATGTCAAGCCGCGCGACGCCGGGCGGATTCTTCGCAAGAATGACCTATCTGTCGCGATCAATCAATGCACGGAGCTTAAGAAAATGGTGAACACAATCATTTCCGTGTGCGGTGGGACAACTATCGCATGAAACGCTTCCAAACTGCCGCCATCTGCATACCGCCTGCCGTCTGCTCCCATTTTGGACCCGTTCCGGGGACTCATTACTTGTTTCGCAAATCATAAAACCCAGAAATGCCGTTTTTGAATTGCTATCCGCGTTAATTGGCGTTCATCCGTGGTTTTTTCATTTTGGTTATTAGTCACGGGGAGATATGGGGACATAATATTTAATTCAGCCCTGAAAAACGTGAGCAATTAAGTATTGTGTCCTCATATGCGTTGTCCCCATATCTTTAGGCGTCACTCCACTAGGCCCAGCCAAAGTGGTTGCGAACTTGTCCAACCATATGGTTAATTTCGATATTCCTAGAATTATCAACAGATAAGGTTGGTGCGCCGAATCGGCCATACTCTTCTTGCTGTTCAGGGGTAGGCGACAGGAGGACGAGCGATTCAATCGACCAGCCTTTTTCGACGAAAGATGAAAGATAATCCAAGCCACATGGATAATTATTTACTTGGTTAAATCGCAGAGCAATCAAAATGTTAAAGTATCCGGCGCTAATGGTGGGATTGTGTTGAAGTTCCGCCGCCCTATCATTTATATTTGTCATAAAGCCCTTCTGGTCTATAGCTGGCGTAGTCTCATCATCCGGATACACTTCTGCTTCTTGTAACGCCATCTTTTTCCCATAGATGTGCAGGTAGCCTCCTCCGCGCAAAAGTACCTTAACTATTCCTACCGGTCCTTGATTTAACCGTGAAGTGAGATGCCCGATAGTCGTAGATTTCCCGGCATCTGAATCGCCCAAAACCGCCCACACTCTTACCTTAGGCATTTTCATCTCCTTTAATACAAATATTTCGAGAGCATATTCTAATTATTGCCTTTGAGGATAGAAAAATATCTCAAAAATCCGGGGGAAGGTTTTGCAATTTCACTTCGTTAAGGGGTTATGACGCCACCAGTTGTTTTCGTTGATCGAATAGACCGGCGAGTAGTGGTAGACGCTGTTTGCCTCCACCACCTGTTTTATTTGATTATCAAGAAGATAAATCCTTGAGTTAAGGTAAACGACAAGGACGGCGTGGCCGACTTTCAGGTTCAGGTCCTTGACCGCCACCACGCGCATTTGCTCCGCCTTGAACCCCAGATGTTTCAGCGATATGTACTTGGCGATGGCGTAGTCCTCGCAGTCGCCGAAACGCTCCAGAAACTCGTTGGGCGTCGCCCAGTAGTCCTCCACCCCCCAGTTGGCTTTGTCGATGATGTAGGCGGCCTTGTTCATAACCCGGTTGACTTCGTTGACGCGGGTCATTTCGTCCTTGTCCTTGAGGCTTTCGAGAAACTCCATCCATTCCTTGTAATGGCACTTGTTGAGCTTGGTGGATTTGCAGTCGCCTTTTATCTTTTCCGCCTGTTCTTTGGAAAAGCGCGCTACGGCGTCGGTCCATTTGTTAAATGGTTTCAGATTCGTCGAGATGGTCTCCGTGCTGTTGAAGAAGCTGGGGCGCGTTTCCTCGGCCCCCGCCCGCTCTGCGGCAAGCAGGGAAAATGTCAGCGTTCCCAGGAAAAGCAAACGACGCAACCTGCCGAAGTTCATTGGTCAGCACCCTAAAATCAAGAATCAGTATACACTCCGGACGGCAAATTTATGCCCTTACGATAAAGATGTTTCTTTACTTGCGACGCCGGGTAGGATAGCTACCCTTTCAGGGAGGGCGCGGGCGGATGAGTGAGGCAATCAACGAAAGCATCAGGATCGTTGTCGCGGACAAGTCGCCGCTGGTCAGGGCCGGTCTGTCCGGTTTCTTCGAGAACGACGGTCGGTTCAATCTGCTGGCTGCCGTCGCCGGCGGCGAGGCTTTCATGGAAATCGTCGAGCGGACGGAGTTCGCCGTCGGCGTTATCGGCTGGGACATGCCTGATCGCAACGGCCAGGAAATACTACAGGCCCTTCGCAAGCGTCAAAATCCGCCGCGCATCGTCATCTATACCGGCAATGCGGCGCTGAATATCCCCCGTCAGGCCATGCAGTTGGGCGGCGCCGGGTTCTGTTCCAAAAGTGAAGCCTTGAGTACCCTGCTGGAGACCGTCATCGCCGTTTCGGAAGGGCGCATGGTGTTTCCCTTCATGGATATCAACCGGGCCGGATCCGACCCGTTCGGCACCCTTACCGCCCGCGAACAGGAGTTGCTGGCGGCCCTGTCCAAAGGCAGCACCAATGACCAGATCGCCGGAGAACTGGAAATATCCCTCAACACCGTCAAATTCCACCTGAAAAACCTTTACAGTAAGCTGACGGTGAAAAATCGGGCGCAGGCCGTCTCCTGCTACCTGAAATCTCACGGCGGGATGAAATCTTCCGCAGGAATCTAATGGACATTCCATGTTAAATTGGCCACATCTCCTTTTAAAATAAACAGGGGAGATCAAATCGATGACGACCAGCTCGCACCGGGATATGGCCGATGTCATTCGCTTTCTTTCAGCGGATGCCGTGCAGGCGGCTAATTCCGGGCATCCGGGAATGCCGATGGGTATGGCGGATGTAGCCACGGTGCTGTTCTCCCGGTTTCTCAAGTTCGATCCGACGGCGCCGAAATGGCCGGATCGGGACCGCTTCGTGCTTTCAGCCGGGCATGGCTCCATGCTGCTTTACGCGCTGCTCTATCTTACCGGCTACGAGGATATGACGCTGGATGAGATCAAGAACTTCCGCCAACTCGGCGCCAGAACCTGCGGCCACCCGGAATACGGTCATGCCGCCGGCATTGAAGCCACCGCCGGGCCGTTGGGACAGGGCATCGCCATGGCGGTGGGCATGGCTCTTTCCGAGAGGATGCTGAACGCCCGCTTCGGCGACGATATAGTCGATCACTATACCTATGCCGTCGCCGGCGACGGCTGCCTGATGGAGGGCATCAGCCAGGAGGCCATCTCGATGGCCGGACACCTTTGCCTGACCAAGCTGATCGTGCTGTGGGACGACAATTCCATCTGCATTGACGGCGCTACCTCCGCCACCCTGTCTGACGACCAGCTTGCCCGCTTTGCGGCAAGCAGATGGAACGTTCAATCCGTCGACGGTCACGATGCGAAGGCTGTTGCCGCCGCCATCGAAAAAGCCCGCGCCTCTGATAAGCCGTCATTGATCGGATGCAGGACCATCATCGGCTACGGCGCTCCCAACAAGCAGGGAACCTCGGCCACTCACGGGTCGCCGCTGGGAAATGACGAAATAGCTGCCGCCCGTAAAAAGCTGGGCTGGGATCATGGCCCCTTTGAGGTTCCCGACGCCGTGCTCTCTTCCTGGCGGCAAGCGGGGAAGCGCGGCGTCGCCGAACGCGCCGCCTGGGAGAAACGCCTGGCGGCGGCGGACAACAAAGAGGAATTCAACCGCATGATAGCGGGCGGTTTGCCCGAAAACTGGCCGGATATTATCAATGATCTCAAGCGTAACTTCGCCAAGGAGAGGCCGAAGCCGGCCACCCGTCAGGCCTCCGGCAAGGTTCTTGAGGCGCTGACCGCCGCTATTCCCGGCCTGATCGGCGGCTCCGCCGACCTCACCGGCTCGGTCAACACCAAGACGCCCAGCACCAAGCCCGTTACCGCCGCCGATTTCTCGGGCCGCTACATCCACTACGGCGTACGCGAACACGCCATGGCGGCGGTGATGAACGGCATGGCCCTGCACGGCGGATTTATTCCTTACGGCGGCACCTTTCTGGTGTTTGCCGACTATATGCGCGGCGCCATCCGCATGTCGGCCCTGATGGGGCAGCGGGTAATCTATGTGCTGACCCATGATTCCATCGGCCTCGGCGAGGACGGCCCCACTCACCAGCCTGTGGAGACTCTGGCCGGCCTGCGGGCGATGCCTAATTTCAATGTCTTCCGCCCCGCCGACGCGGTGGAAACCGCCGAGTGCTGGGCCTTGGCCCTGGCCGCTGCGGATACCCCGTCAGCCATGGTGCTGACCCGCCAGGGTCTGCCGACGCTGCGCGCCGAGCATACCGACCAAAACCGCTGCGCTCGCGGCGCTTATGTCCTGGCCGAGGCGGAAGGCGGCAAGCGCAAGGTCACCCTGCTGGCTACCGGCTCGGAGGTCAGCCTGGCCATGGAGGCCCGTGATCGCCTCCAGGCCGACGGCATTCCCGCCGCCGTGGTCTCCATGCCTTGCTGGGAGTTGTTTGACGCCCAGGACGCCGCCTATCGCAGCATGGTCCTCGGCCCTTCCGGCGCCGTGCGCGTCGGCGTCGAGGCGGCTATTTCCCTTGGTTGGGATCGCTATCTGGGGGATAATGGAGTCTTCATCGGCATGAAGGGATTCGGCGCTTCGGCTCCGGCCGAGCGGCTTTACGAGCATTTCGGCATAACCACGGCAAACATCGTCGCCGCCGCCAAAGAAAAACTGTAGGGAGGAACGGCAATGGCACTGGTATCAATGCGTCAGCTTCTCGACCACGCGGCGGAGAACGGCTACGGCCTTCCCGCCTTCAACGTCAACAACATGGAACAGGTCAAGGCGATCATGATCGCCGCCGACGCCACCGACAGTCCGGTGATTCTTCAAGGCTCGGCGGGGGCGCGCAAGTACGCCGGCGAAACCTTCCTGCGTCACTTGATCCTGGCCGCCATCGAGGCCTATCCCCACATTCCGGTCTGCATGCACCAGGATCACGGAACCTCGCCGGCGGTGTGCCAACGCTCCATTCAGTCCGGGTTTTCGTCGGTGATGATGGACGGTTCGCTGCGTGAAGACGGCAAGACCCCTTCTTCATACGAGTACAATGTCGAGGTCTCTTCCAGAGTGGTGGCCATGGCCCATGATTGCGGCGTCTCGGTGGAGGGCGAACTGGGATGCCTCGGTTCGCTGGAATCAGGAAAGGCGGGCAAGGAAGACGGCCACGGCGCCGAAGGCAAGCTGGAACACTCCCAGCTTCTCACCGACCCTGACGAAGCCGCCGATTTCGTCAAGAAAACCAAAGTTGACGCCCTGGCCATCGCCATCGGCACCAGCCACGGCGCCTATAAATTCACCCGGCCTCCCACCGGCGACATTCTGGCGATCAGTCGGGTCAAGGAAATCCACGCCCGCATTCCCGATACCCATCTGGTGATGCACGGCTCTTCCGCCGTGCCTCAGGAGTGGCTGAAAATCATCAATGATTTCGGCGGCGAGATGGGCCAAACCTACGGCGTGCCTGTAAGCGAAGTGGTCGAGGGCATCAAGCACGGCGTACGCAAGGTCAATATTGACACCGATCTGCGCATGGCCTCCACCGGCTCGATTCGCCGCCACATGGCGAAGAATCCCTCCGACTTCGATCCGCGCAAGTATCTCAAGGTCGCCCAGGACGGCATGAGCGAAATCTGCAAGTCCCGCTACGAAGCCTTCGGCGCCGCCGGTCGGGCCTCCAGGATCAAGGTGATATCCCTTGAAGCCATGTTCGAACGCTACGCCGCAGGCAGTCTGGACCCACGCATAAAGTAGCCGTTACGCAAGCAACCCCGGGAGGGGTTCGCTTAAGAAAGTTATCCACAGATTACACAGATGAACGCCGATTAAGAACGCCTAAAGAAAATCTGCGAAAATCTGCGCAATCTGCGGACAAAATTCACGTCGCGCTATGACGCTCCTCGCAATGACGGCAAGTTTCATAGTCGATTCGAAAAATCGCTTGACCACGCAGCAGAACCTAAGTAGAACAAAAGGACGGTTTTTCTTTTGTTCTTTTTGTGTTGCGTCCGTAGCGCAAGCGGGCGGCAACCGGGTGGAGGGTGCATATGCTGACCAGAAAACAGTACGAGCTTTTGGTTTATATCGACGGTCAATTGCGTGAGATGGGGGTATCGCCTTCTTTCGATGAAATGAAGGACGCGCTCGGCCTTCGCTCCAAATCGGGGATTCACCGCCTGATCACCGGGCTTGAGGAGCGGGGCTTCATCCGCCGCCTTCCCCACCGCGCCCGCGCCCTGGAAGTTTTGCGCCTGCCGGAAAACTTCGCGGAGCAGCCGAAGAAAAAGCAAAAGACGTCAAACGCCGGCTTCGAGCCTAACGTTATCCACGGCGACTTCAAGCTGTCGGGCGCCGCCATTTCGTCGCGCGACAGCGAGTCCATTGAACTGCCCCTCTACGGACGCATCGCCGCCGGCACCCCCATCGAGGCCCTTCGCGATCAATCAACCCTGGTCAGCGTGCCGATCGACATGCTGGGAATCGGCGACCATTTCGCCCTCAGCGTGGACGGCGATTCGATGATCGAGGCCGGCATCCTCGACGGCGACACGGTTATCATCCAGCGTTGCGAGACGGCCGACAACGGCTCCATCGTCGTCGCCCTGGTCGACGATAACGAAGTGACGCTCAAGCAGTTCCGCCGCAAGGGCCATTCCATCGCCCTGGAACCCGCCAACAAGAATTACGAAACCCGTATCTTCGGTCCCGACCGGGTGAGGGTTCAGGGTCAACTGATCGGCCTGATCCGCAAGTATTGATCCGTTCCAACATGGTCCCTACAGAGAGTTGACGATATGAGTGAGAGCATTGCCGCATTTGACGCCGCCGCCGGCAAAATACTGAAATATCCGCCGGCCGGCGGAAAGCGGAACGAAAAAGCGCTCAAGCCGCCGCCGCGCAAACTCAGGATTCTTGACCTGTTCTGCTGCGCCGGCGGCGCCGCGATAGGCTACTCCCAAGCCGGGTTTGAAGTTGTCGGAGTGGATATAAAGCCCCAGCCGAACTACCCGCTTTCATTCATTCAGACCGACGCGCTCGCGCTTGATCCTGAATTTATTGCGTCGTTTGACGCCATCCACGCTTCGCCGCCTTGCCAGTCTTATTCCGACCTGGCCAAGCGGAACGGCAATGCGGATGAATGGCCGCGCCTCATTGAGCCGGTTCGGGATATGCTTGTTCGATCCGGGCTTCCTTATGTCATCGAAAATGTCGAGGGCCTCCTCTGCTTAATCCGGTTGTCCTGTGCGGCACGATGTTTTCCGGTCTGCGCGTGCTTCGTCATCGGCTGTTCGAGGCGAATTTTGAAATAACGCCGCCGCCTCACAAAAAACACCCGAAGGTTCATACCTTTGACCGCCGCAAGTCCCATTTCGGAAAAACGAATGAATGGGAGGATTTTGTTCAGGTCACCGGCGGCGGCAACTGCACTCTGGCCGCCGCACGACACGCCATGGGTATCGACTGGATGACGAAGAACGAAATTAACGAATCTATCCCGCCGGCCTATACCAGGTTTATCGGTGAAGAATTGTTGCGCTATTTATTCTATGCGGGGCAAGAACCGATGAAGTTTTGCGGGAATGACCGATAGGCTGTCGCAAATACGCCGAAGCGCCAACATGAGCGCAGTACGGGGAAAAGACACCAAGTCGGAAATGATCGTGCGGCGTCTTGTCCACGGCATGGGCTACCGTTACAGGCTTCATTGCAAAGAATTGCCGGGAAGTCCCGACCTCGTTTTCCGCTCGCGACGGAAGGCGATATTCGTCCACGGCTGCTTTTGGCATCAGCACAAGGGCTGCCGAAGAGCGGGCAAGCCTCAATCAAATGCCGGCTTTTGGACGGTGAAACTCGACGGCAACGCGGCCAGGGACGCGGAGCAGCTTAAGGCGCTCAAAAAGAAAGGATGGCGCGTGCTGGTTATCTGGGAGTGCGAGATCAAGAATAATGACGAGTTGCGCACGCGATTGAGGCGTTTTTTGGGGTAAGCTCACAGTCCCCCCTCTTTCTCCTTTTCTTCTTTCTTTTTCTTTTCCGGCCTCACTACCCAGGGACGCTTTCCCCGAACTCCGTTGACGCTTTGAAAACGCACGCCGTCCTCATCCAGCCACAGCGCATAACCGCCGTTGCGCCACAGGTCAAAGCGGTCGATTACCGTATGGGCGGACGGGCAGGAAATCCTCACCGGCTCGGCGCTGACGACCACATCGGCGACGCGGCAATCCTCGGTAAGGGCGCCGGCGTGCGCTACCAGGGCGACCACATGCTTTCCCTTGCGATAGATACATCCCATGAAATCACACGACAGGCGGCCATCGACGCCGACCCCCGAGCGCGGCCACGGAAAAGAAGTCTCGACCTGTCCTGCCCGGCGCAGCCAGGTTTGGCGGATGATGCCTCCCGCCTTCGTCGATGACAAGGCGAGGCCGCCCTTTGCCGCGCGCACCGCCAGCAATTTTCCCCGTTCATCGATCATGATGTCCGGCGGACGGACGAAGAATATGGTCGCCACCCCGGCGACGACGCCGAGGCAGCCCCACAGTCGCCATTTAAGACGCCATATGCACAGCCATGCCCCGCCGAGGACGACCGCCGCCAATCCGTAAGACGGCATGGAAGGCAGGACGCTGACCGCTCCCGGCCAGGAGGAAACGCCGGAGGCGACCTGAATAATCACCTCCACGCCCCACCCCATCGGCGTCAAGGCCAGACTTTCCAGGCCCAGCGGCATCAAGACAAAGGCGACTATCGCCCACGGCATGACCCATACCGATGTCGCCGGCACCGCAATCAGATTGGCCGCCAGACCGTAAGCCTGGAAATAATTGAAATGATAGAGAGCGAACGGGGCCGTCGCCGCGCCGGCGATCAAGGTGGTTATGGCGATGCCGCCGATGCCGAGGAGAGGATAGCGCCACCAGACAGGCGGCGGCTGTTCCCGGCCGCGACGGCGATCTATTACAAACTCATAGAAGGCGATGAGAGCGACGACGGCGGCGAACGACATCTGAAAGCCGGCGCCCAGCATGGTTTCCGGCTGAATCAGCATGATGACGACGGCGGCCCAGGCGACCACACGCATGGATATTCCGCGCCGGTCCAGCATAACCGCCATCATGACAATGCTGATCATCAGGAATGATCTCATGGTCGGCACCGTGGCCCCGGCGACTAGGGAATAAGCCAGCGCCCCGATGACGGCGACGCCGGCCGCCCACTTCTTGATGGGATAGCGCAGGGCGATGAACGGCGCCAAAGCCAATCCCCCGCGAACGACGCCGAACAGAATCCCCGCCACCAGCCCGATATGCAGTCCGGAGATCGACAATAAATGGGCCAGACCGGAATCGCGCACATCTTCCATCAGGCTGAGGGAAATGGCGCTGCGGTCTCCGTTCATTAATGACAGGGCGACGGCTCCCCTGGACCCCGGCAACGCCGCGATGACCTTGTCAGAGATGTGTTGGCGAAGCCTCTCTATGATCAGCCATGCGCCGTCAAGACCATTCTCAGGGGCCTTGGCGATCAATTCCGCCCGCCCCATGGCGAAGCCGACGCCGCCCAGACGCTGAAAATATGACTGGCGCTGGAAATCGAAAGCTCCGGGCGCGGCGGGAGGCGACGGCGGCGACAACATGCCTCTTACCCTGATCCAATCTCCCGGAGAGAGATGAGGTTGGTTGCCGCGCAGGCCCAGCCTCACCATGTCCGGCGTGCGATCCGGACCAAGCCCGGTTATGCGCAGGAGATCAAGGGTTATGCGGTCGCCGTCGGGGTAGTTCTCGACCAGAACGACTCGTCCGCTGACCCCGGTCGGCCCCATGCGCTCCGTCAATACCGGCGCCGCCGCCAGCGCCGTCCGCCATTGGGCGGCGGCAAATCCCAGGGAAACGGCTCCCAGTCCGATCAACGTCATCAGCGCCGCCTGCCGACTGCGTCCGGCAAGGCCCAGAATCAGAGTTGCCGCCGCCAACCCCAGCCCCAGCCACAAGGGCGGCTCGACCGGCAACGAGAAATAAACGGATATGCCCAGGCCCAGGCCTATCGGCAGCCACAAAACCCAGCGTTCCCGCTCTTGTTCCAGCACCGCTTCAAGGCGCCGGACAAGAACGCTCACGCCGAACGCTCTTTGGGGAAACGAACGGTTACCGTGGTCCCCTTTCCCTTTTCGCTTTCAACAGTCATGGTCCCGCCATGCATTTCGATCAGGCTGCGGCACAGATGAAGCCCCAATCCCGTGCCCTCCTGTTTTCGCAACCTGTCGTCTCCGACCTGCCCGAAAGCCGCCATAGCCTTGGGGATGTCCTCCGGCGACATGCCGATTCCGGTATCGGCGACGGAGAAAACCGGCGAGCCGTCGGCGTCAAGGCGGACGGCAAGGCAAATCACGCCGCCCCTGGGCGTGAACTTCGCCGAATTGGACAGCAGATTGATCAATATCTGCTTTAACCTGCGTTCATCGGCGATAAGTTTGGGGAAGCCCGGTTCGATCTCGCAATAAAGGCGCACTCCGTTCTTGTCGGTGCGCGTTTTCACCTGATTCATGCACTCTTCGGCCAGGGCGGCAAACTCCACCTCGTCATCGGATAGCTCCAGCTTGCCGGCTTCGATCACCGATACGTCCAGGATATCGTTGATCAGATTATGAAGATGCTTGCCCGAACCATGAATGTTTTTAATGTATTCCTTGTACTTTTCACTGCCCGTCATCGGCCCGAAGATTTCCGTTATGATGGCGTCGGAAAATCCGATGATGGCGTTCAGCGGGGTGCGTAACTCATGGCTCATGTTGGCGAGAAACTCCGACTTGACCATGTTGGCGTGCTTGGCTTCTTCCATGGCGTCGTGCATGGCCTGCTGGGCCAGCCGGCGCAAGGTGGTGTTCGTCGCCGCTCCCCGATACCCCTGGAAATCCCCGTCAGCGCCGAAAACCGGATTGCCGCTTACCCTGATATAGCGCCGGCGTCCCTTCTGGTCATTCACCGAATATTCAAAGTCCCTGAACGGACGACGGGCTTTCAGGGTTTCTTCATACTGGCGCCATTTTTCGGGTTCTTCATGCATTATTTCCGATCCGATAAATTCCTGGTACGTCTTGCCGATAATATCATCGCGGCTGAGGCCGGTATCGGAAAGGAAGCGGTCTGAAATAAAGCTGACGCGCAGGTCAGGACCCATTTCCCAGAACCAGTCGGCCGTCGACTCGGCGATATCGCGGAAACGTTTCTCGGCGGCCATGATGTCGCCGTGCTGGCGTCTGAGAATGCGGTCGGCGTACCGGGTGATCAGCAGAAACAGGACGAACAACATGCCTGAGACAGTGAACAGGCCGACCGTGACTCTGGTCGTGGTGCGCTTGACCTTGTCCAGAAGGGCGGTTACATCCGTATAGAGTTCAAAAACTCCCGCCACATTACCGTCGCTGGTATGCACAGGCACATAACTGGAAATCATGTCGCGGCTGTCGGCCGCGCCGTCATCCCGATAGATCAGGTCGCTGGCGGGAGAGCCGTTAAGCGCCCGAATAAAGTTCGGATTGCCGCTTCTGTCATCGCCGATCTGCCTTGGATCGGACGAGAAAACGGTGACTCCCCGCCGGTTATAAATTTTAACCTTGAGCACGGGTAGCCCGGCGGCGAGGACTTTGAGGTTATCGCTGATTTCGACGGTTTCCTCGCGGGAGCGCAAGGCGTCGCCGCCCGTTTCCTGAACCGATGTTATGTAAGATGAATATTGCGGCCAGATGGAATTGGCGAAAGAGCGCGTCAACGCAACATTCTCCATTTCGCCGAACTCGATAAGCCGGTTCATTTCATGCCGGTTATAGAGAATGACCATGGCGGTGGTGACGGCAATCACCACAATCGCGCTGACAAGAGAAAAAAAACGAAGAAGGTTGAACACTTACAATACGCTCCGCTTCATAACGACATTGCCCCAAAACTAACATAAATAATAAAACGCATAACATACTTCTTTAGGCCGACAGGATATGCTCTAAGAAAACAAAATCGAGAAAGAATATCTGTCCGCCATGACCGTAGTCACCCGCTTCGCCCCTTCGCCCACCGGCTTCCTCCATATCGGAGGAGCGCGCACGGCTCTTTATAATTGGCTTTACGCCAAGCGTCATGGCGGTCGCTTCCTGTTGCGCATCGAGGATACCGACCGCAAGCGCTCTTCCGACGAGGCGGTGGAGGCCATCTATCAGGGGCTGAAATGGCTGGGCCTTGATTGGGACGGCGACGTTGTTTTCCAGTTCCCCCGAGCCGACGCCCACGCCGAGGCCGCAAGGCGACTGCTGGCGAACGGCAAAGCCTATCGCTGCTATTGCTCGCCGGAAGAACTGACTGAAATGCGCGATGCGGCGAAAAAAGAAGGCCGTTCAATGCGTTATAACGGGAAATGGCGCGACCGCGACCCCTCGGAGGCGCCCGAGGGCGTGAACCCGGTAATCCGCTTCAAGGCGCCGCAGGACGGCGTAACCGTCATCAATGATCAGGTGCAGGGCGAGGTCACTATCGCCAATGACCAGTTAGACGACATGGTGCTGCTGCGCGCCGACGGCGCGCCGACCTATATGCTGGCGGTGGTGGTTGATGACCACGACATGGGGATCACCCATGTGATTCGCGGCGACGACCATCTGACCAATGCCTTCCGCCAGACCCAACTGTTCAGGGCGCTGGAGTGGGAAACTCCGCACTTCGCCCATATTCCGCTGATTCATGGCGCCGACGGGGCCAAGCTGTCCAAACGCCACGGGGCGCTCGGCGTTGACGCCTACCGGGACATGGGTTTCCTTCCCGAGGCCATGCGCAATTATCTGCTGCGTCTGGGGTGGGGACATGGCGACGATGAAATCATCTCCACCGAACAGGCGATCCGATGGTTTGACATCGGCGACGTGGGCCGCGCCGCCGCCCGTTTCGACATGGCCAAACTGACCAACCTGAACGGTCATTACCTTCGCGCCGCCGACAATGACAGGTTGATCGCCCTGATCCTTCCCCTGCTTGCTGAAATGGTGGGACGCCCCCTTTCCGGGGAAGCCGAAGATCGCCTTAAAAAGGGCATGACCGCCCTGAAAGAACGAGCCAAGACAATCGTCGAACTCGCCGGAAGCGCGGCATTTTACGTTAAGGAAAGACCGCTCTCCTTGAACCCCAAGGCAATCAGTATCCTGGACGATGACGGCCGCGCCCGCCTTAAAGACGTCTACCCTGTTCTGGCGGAATTAGCGGAATGGTCCGCCGCTTCCACGGAGAAAGCGGTGAAAGATTCTTCTTTCTCCCTTGGAATGATCGCCCAGCCCTTGCGGGCGGCGCTGACCGGCTCCAACGCCTCGCCGGGCATCTTCGAGGTAATGGAGGCGCTGGGCCAGGATGAATCGCTGGGGCGAATCGAGGACGCTTTCAATGGGAAGAATCCATAACTATAGTTAAACCGGCGAGCAACCGGATAACTTAAAGTCGGCGGGAGGGCATCATGAACGGCAAGAGCGGCAAGGATACGGTTACCCTTATCGATAACCGGGACGGGCGCGAATTTGAGTTCCCCATTCTCAAGGGAAGCACAGGCCCCGACGTTATCGACGTGCGCAAGTTATATTCCCAAACCGGGATGTTTACTTACGATCCGGGGTTCAAATCGACGGCAAGCTGCGATTCGGCCATTACCTTCATTGACGGCGAAAAGGGAATCCTGCGCCATCGCGGCTATTCCATCGAGGAACTTGCCGAAAAATCAAACTTCATGGAAGTCAGCTATCTGCTGCTTAACGGCGAGCTGCCGACGGCGGAGCAGGAAAAGGAATTTAACAAACACATCACCTACCACACCATGCTGCACGAGCAGATGTATAACTTCTTCAAGGGGTTCAGGCGCGATTCCCATCCGATGGCGATTATGTGCGGCGCCGCCGGCGCGTTGTCGGCCTTCTATCACGACAGCACCGACATCAGCGACGCAAGCTGCCGCAAGATAGCGTCTTACAGGTTGCTCGCCAAGATGCCGACCATCGCCACCGTCTCCTACAAGTACTCCATCGGCCAGCCCTTTGTTTATCCGCGCAACGACCTGAGCTTCGCCGAAAATTTCCTGCACATGATGTACGCGACGCCGTGCGAGGAATACAAAATCAATCCGGTGCTGGCCAGGGCCTTGGACCGGCTTTTCATTCTCCATGCCGATCACGAACAGAATGCCTCCTCGTCGTCGGTGAGGCTGGCTTCCTCCAGCGGCGCCAACCCCTTTGCCTGCATCGCCGCCGGCATTGCCTCGCTGTGGGGACCGGCCCACGGCGGCGCCAACGAAGCGGTGCTGAACATGCTTACGGAGATCGGCTCGAAGAAAAGGATTCCCGAATACATCAAACGGGCCAAGGACAAGGAAGACCCCTTCCGCCTGATGGGCTTCGGCCACCGCGTCTACAAGAACTACGACCCGCGCGCCAGGGTGCTGAAGGAAAGCTGCCACGATGTGTTGAACGAATTGGGCATCAGGAACGATCCCCTGCTGGAACTGGCCATGGAGCTGGAGCGCATCGCCCTGGAAGACGAATATTTCGTTTCCAAAAAGCTGTTCCCTAACGTCGATTTCTATTCCGGAATCATCTACCGGGCCATGGGCATTCCCGTATCCATGTTCACGGTGATGTTCGCCATGGCGCGCACCGCCGGCTGGGTCGCCCAATGGAACGAGATGATCCAGGACCCGACCACCAGCATCGGCCGCCCCCGCCAGCTCTACAGGGGTTCCGTGCTGCGGGAGTACAAGCCGATGAACAAGCGTTGATATCAGGGCAAGGATCACGATGGCCAAAAAAGATTTAACTTTTCCGAAACCGCTGGGTGGAGAGGATCGCCTGTTCGAGGCGCCGACGGCCCTGGCCAGGGATTTCAAATTCGGCAAGGAGACCGTTCAGGTTTTCGATGACATGGTCGGGCGATCCGTGCCTTACTACGCTGAGATTCAGCGCATGGTCGCGGAGATGGCGGGAGATTTCGCCGTCCCCGGCACGCAGTTGTATGACCTCGGCTGCGCCACCGGCACGACCCTGTCGCTTCTTGACCAGACGGTTGACCCTGAAGTCTCTTTCATCGGCATCGACAACTCGCCGGAAATGCTGGCGACCGCCCGCGCCAAGCTGGATTCCCTGGGAACCGGGCGCAAGATCGAACTGGTGCAGTCCGATCTCCACGCCATGCCGGAACTGAATAATTCATCGATGGTTATCATGCTTCTGACGTTGCAATTCGTGCGCCCGCTTCATCGTGGACGAATCATGGAACAGATTGCGCGCAGCCTGCATGAACAAGGCTGCCTGATTCTGGTCGAAAAGCTGACGCAAAACGACTCGCGGCTCAACCGCCTGTTTATCAACTATTATTACAACATGAAAAAGCGCAACGGCTATTCAGAAACGGAAATTACCCAGAAGCGCGAAGCCCTGGAAAACATCCTGATCCCCTATCGCCTTGACGAGAATGTCGAACTGCTTCATCAGGCGGGCTTCCGTTCGGTCGAGGTATTTTTCCGCTGGTATAATTTCTGCGGCATCCTGGCGTTGAAATAAGTTTTTACCGATGGCCCTCGCATCCACGCAAAACACGCCGTTCACCGTTACCGTCGGCAACTGGTTGTTCAGGACCCGTAACTGGGTCTTTCCGTTGACGGTCGTGACCCTGTTCGCCGCCTTTCGTCCGGCGCCTTTCAACGGCGACCCCGCCGCCGATTTTTGGCTTAATCTCATAGGGATAGCCACGGCGGTAGCCGGCATGTCGTTTCGCGGGTGGGTGATCGGACTCGCCTATATCAAGCGCGGCGGCCTGAACAAGCGCGTCCACGCCGCGACCCTGGTGACGCAGGGCATGTTCGGCGTTTGCCGCAACCCGCTTTATGTCGGCAACATGTTGGCCTATCTGGGCCTGTTCATCCTTCATAACGGCGTCTGGGTGTATGTTCTGGGGTGTCTCGCTTTCGGTTTTTATTATTGGTGCATCGTGCGCGCCGAGGAAACTTTTCTCGCCGACAAATTCGGCGAGGATTATCAACGCTACTGCCGTGAAGTGCCGCGCTTCCTGCCGGATTTCCGTCTGTACCGCCGGGCCTCGCAAGATATGACCTTCCACTGGAAGCGGGTGCTCGCCAAGGATTATTCCACTGTCGGCGGATGGTTTGTCGCGGCGGTGTTGACGCATGCCTATGAAGGTTGGGCGTGGCGGGGCGCGGCGGACATCAAGGGCGCCGCCTTGTGGGCGGCGGCGATAATCATTCTGGCGCTGTTCGTGCGGACCCTGAAAAAGGCCAACCTTCTGGCTGAATGATTATGAGCGCTCTTGTCACAACTCATGACCTGTTTTTCCGACGGGCCGGGCTTGACCCCGGCAAGGTGGAAGCCGTCGTCAACGACGCCCTTCACGGCGCCGATGACGGCGAACTGTTCCTCGAATACCGTCAGTCGGAAGCGCTGGCCTTCGATGACGGTAAACTGAAAAGCGCCTCCTTCGACACCAGCCTGGGGTTCGGGCTGCGCGCCGTCTGCGGCGAGGCCACCGGCTATTCCCACGCCTCGGAGTTGTCGGAAGACGCCTTGCGGCGGGCGGCATCGACCGTCAAGGCGGTGCGCTCAAGCGGCTCGGGCATATCGGCGGAGCATCCTGTCGGCACAAACCGGGCGCTTTATGCGGACGACAATCCGCTGGGAATGGTGGACTTTGCCGTCAAGGTGAAACTGTTGTCGGATATCGACGCTTACCTGCGGGGCAAGGACTCCAGGGTGATGCAGGCGACGGCCGCCCTCAGCGGCGAATGGCAGGCGGTGCGGATCATACGCATCGACGGGCGCAGCATCGCCGATATCCGCCCTCTGGTGCGCCTCAACGTGGCGGTGGTGGCGGCGGACGGCGACCGCATGGAAAGCGGCGGCTATGGGACCGGCGGGCGCGTCGCCTATGAACATTACCTGTTGCCGGAAACCTGGAAGGCGGTTGCCGACGAGGCGCTGCGCCAGGCGCTGGTTAATCTGGACTCGGTTCCGGCGCCGGCCGGCGAGATGGCGGTGGTGCTGGGGCCGGGCTGGCCCGGCATCCTGCTCCATGAAGCCGTCGGCCATGGTCTGGAGGGAGACTTCAACCGCAAGAAGACCTCGGCCTTTTCGGGGCTTATGGGCGAGCGGGTGGCGGCGCCGGGGGTTACCGTCATTGATGACGGAACCATGCCCGACCGCCGAGGCTCGATCTCCATCGACGACGAAGGAACCCAAAGCCGGCGCACCACGCTGATCGAGGACGGCATTCTTACCGGCTACCTGCATGACCGGCTGAACGCCCGCCTGATGGGGACCGTCTCTACCGGCAACGGGCGAAGGCAGAGCTACGCCCACGCTCCCATTCCGCGAATGACCAATACCTTCATGCTGGCGGGAGCGGATGATCCGGGCGAAATCATCGCCTCCGTTGATCGGGGGCTGTACGCCGTCACCTTCGGCGGCGGGCAGGTGGACATCACCTCCGGCAAGTTCGTCTTTACCTGCACCGAAGCCTATCTCATTGAAAACGGCAAGGTGGGCGCCCCGGTCAAGGGGGCGACCCTTATCGGCAGCGGTCCCGAAGTGCTGAAAAAAGTGTCGATGATCGGCAACGACCTGGAGATGGACCCCGGCATCGGCACTTGCGGGAAAGATGGACAGGGAGCGCCGGTCGGCGTCGGCCTGCCGACCTTGAAGATAGACCGCCTTACCGTCGGCGGCACCGCCGCCTGACGCCGAGATCATGGTTTCCAGTAATCACGGTTGCCATGCCGGACGTGAAGTATCTGCACGGTCTCGCCCTTGATGGTGAAGAATATGCGCCACGGAGTCCCGCGCCCGAACAGGGCTTGGCGGATATCACAATCGAATGCCTCGCTTTCCGGCGCAAGGGCGCGAGATTCCGGCATGACTTCCAGGCCGATGATCGCTTCGCGAATACCCGCGAGCCACTTTGCCGCGTATATCGGATTCTCGGTTACGAGCCACTCATGGGCTTCACGCAAATTAGTCCCCTGTTAAAAACTCCGAACGCCCTTGATTTGCCGGGCGGTTTTAGCGATTTGACGTAGTCGGATTTGCAAGAAA